>JACCDZ010746096.1_pt1 | contig 30718 bp, 28 predicted proteins | sample 7449551 | NCBI WGS metagenome assembly JACCDZ01 (sample SAMN15323452, study PRJNA562643) | freshwater metagenome | isolation source: river surface water | place: USA:Blue River Watershed | collected 2017-08-18 | reverse complement strand
CATCATCCCGATCATTTTCTGCCGGGGTGTTTCTTTTAAACTAGCCATATTATCTAAGCTGTAATAAAATCAATAATTATCCTTTCATAGCAGTCAACATGCTGCCATACACTTGATTTAATGCCTGAATGTTGGCATTCAACTTAGCTAATTCTGCTTTGAATTGCTCCGCGTCTTTTGACGTAGCTGCAATTTGCTCGACTGTTGTATTAACATTTCCGTAATAACCATTGATGGCCTTCAAATGCTTGCTAGATTCTTGAATTTCAGTTTCATAAATCGCATTCAAAGCAGCTAATTGATCACCGGCTTTCGCATATTGCTGCGCATATTTGGCAGCTTCTGTTGAAGAAATCGAAATAGAACCTAACGAAGCATTCGCGTCAGAAACTGTTTTATTCAATGAGCCTAATGAAGCTGAAGAAGCGTTCAAGGATTGAACAAAGTCATTTGCAGCACCCGTAGCTTTTGAAATTTCTTGTAAGCTGTTGGCTGTCTCAGTTAAACCTTTCAAGCTTTTCGTCAAATTTTCAACTACATCAGCGCCTAAACCTGTTTGATTAGCCAAATTACCTAAACCATTTCCAGCTGGACGTGCAACGGCTTCTCCACCTACTAATTCAGGATAAACGTTTTCCCAACTATATTCTTTTTCGGGCTTCGCTTGAATGTATAATACACCAAACAAAATAAAGATGGCAGCCTCTGTAAACATACCGACCATCAACATCTCATTCGCACCTTCCCAGTGAACGATTTTAAATAATGCTCCAATGATAACAACAGCAGCACCAAAACTCGCTACCACATTGATTGATTTTTCTAATCCTTTCATTTGATTAATCTTTTATTTCTTTTTGAATTATTTCTTTAAAGCTGGTCTTCCTAGGTAACGCATCATAGATCTAAAACCAATGTATGAACGGCGCTTATTCTGCAATTCATATGCACGCGTACCTGTCTCCAAATAATAGGCAATATCTTTCCATGAACCACCGCGAACTACTTTACGCGGCTCATCAGCATCTTTGTTAACTGTATTTAAATCCCAAGTTACCGCTGAAGCATTGTCAGAATAAGCGTCTTCACACCATTCAGCTACGTTACCCGACATATTGTATAAACCAAAGTCATTGGGATCATATGCATTCGCAGGCGATGTATAAGCATACCCATCGGCATCATAATTTCCACGATGCGGTTTAAAGTTGGCCATTAAACAACCCTTCGCATTTGCTACATACGGATTCCCCCAAGGGTATTTCCCAGAAGCTCGTCCACCACGTGCAGCCCATTCCCATTCAGACTCTGATGGCAACTCAAATCGAGGCAACATGTACATACCTTGCTTTTTACGATATTCATTCATCATTTTGGAACGCCACAAGCAGAAATACTTGGCAGCTTCCCAACTAACTCCTACAACGGGGTATTGATCAAAGGCAGGGCTTGAGAAATAATACTCTAACATGGGATCCCCGTTATGGTAGGTAAAATCACTCTTCCAAACCGTCGTATCCGGGTAAAACTCCGTCATGATTTTATCTTCTCCTAAAACGGAAACAGAATCTTTCAATAAAGAATTTGTAAATTGACGATACTCATGATTGGTAATTTCGGTGTCATCCATGTAGAATGCTGCAACGGTCACACGCTTGTTAAAACTTATTCCCGAGCGAGAAACATCCTCATCAGCCTGCCCCATCATGTAACTCCCAGAAGGTACAAGCACCATCCCATAAGGCGTAGGTTGACTCCATCCTTTACGTGAACTAGCAACAATTTCTCCGTTCTCTATGCCTGGTGCATCTTTCGCAGCCTTACCAATTTTCAACCCTCCCTTCTTTGAAGAAGATGAACCTTTAGCACTACTAAGGGTTTTAGAACTACTTGAGCCTCCCTTAGAACCTCCACAACTCGCAAGAATTGCAGTTAAGGCAAGGGCTGACAACATGAGTGTCAAAGGCTTTCCAACAAATTTAAAATTCATAAAGACGAATTATTATATCTTTTTTTTAAACGAGATCTATCTTTAAAAATTGTGTTCAACTTGTACAGCATACACAATTAAATCAAATTCCTCAAAATTAAGGGATTTTCTAATAATACATGTAAAATATCCCCATTTTTTTGTGACAACTTCAAGATTCCTTACTTAAACCGAGGCGTCTTGATCGGAACGAAGCGACTAGTGCTCTGGAAACTAGGTAATACAAATCGCAACTGCACCTCATGAGACAAATTCGATTTAACGGCAGCATTGATTAGTGACAAATCCATCGCATATGCTAAGTCCAACCGCCGATTCAAAAATGATACACCAGCCATCAAGGTAGCGGCATCATCCCAACGAAACCCACCTCCTGCCCAAAACTGTTGTTGAAAGATTACCTTCGCCCCCAACTGAGGCAATACAAATCCATTATAATAATTCAATTGAGCAAAAGGACTCCATTCAAAACGGTCATTGATGGACAAATTTGCTTTAACATGCATATTCGCAGCGAGTTCGTTTGTTAATTGAAGACTTGGGCTACCAAAATCATAGGCCGATTGGTTCAAATGCGAAATACCCAAACCAACTTCCAACAGGTCAGAACTATACATTATTCCTGCATTAAAATCAGGTACAGCCTGTGAAACCTGTTTACCAGACAGTTCGACGGCCAGCGGATCATTCACATCTCGAACTCGGAAAATTCGACCGTCGAAAGACTTACTCTGCATACCAAAACCAAGTCCCACCGAAAATTGTGCACCATTACTCATGGGATAATGATATGCTACTTGTAATCGTATGACTTGTTGGCCCACACCCGATGGCGTTTTATCATTCATCACAATCAAGCCCATACCTAAGTGCTGAAAGTTTAATGGAAGTGATACTCCTACGATACTTGTACCCAGATTCCCATTCCCATCTTGTGAAGTTTCATAAGATGTCCATTGATTTCGATATTGAGCCTGCACATAAGCATCTCGGCCTGCACCAGCGGCAGCGGGGTTATAATAAAGCGAATTGAGGTGATACAAACTTAAGCCGGGCATTTGTTGTGCATGTAACTCCACGTTGATACTGGATATCAGCAAAAACATGAAAAAATAGCCCAAAACGTGTTTAAATCCCTGCATGATTATGTATTAGCAAAAGCTGAGCTAAAAATAAACAAAATAAGCCTATTGGGTTAGCTTCTACCAAAAAAAAGCTCCTAAAGGAGCTTTTCAATTATTTATTGGCTTGCTTGATGTAATGTTCCAAGGCCCCAGTCATGGATGGAGCATTGGGCATAGGAGCCTGAATATCTAAAATTAACCCGGCATCGTGAACAGCTTGCGCGGTAGTTGGTCCGAAAGCAGCTAATCTAGTGTTGTTTTGCTTAAAATCCGGAAAATTCTCAAACAATGAGGTAATTCCTGATGGACTAAAAAAGGCAATCACGTCATAGAAAACATCTTCCAAATCCGAAAGATCTGCCGAAACAGTTTCATACATTACGGCCTCCGTTAATTGGAAATCATTTGTGCCCATGTAATCTGGTAAATCTTTTTGGCGCTTATTCGAACAAGGGAACATGAATTTCTCCGTCTTGTGCTTTTTGATCACTTCTAACAAATCCAATGCCGTCTTGGTTCCTGTAAAAATCTTACGCTTACGAATCACAATGTATTTGTGTAGATAATTCGCCGTTTGCTCAGTAATACAGAAATATTTCATGTCGGCAGGCACCTCAATCTTCGCCTCTTTACAAATGCGAAAGAAATGATCAATCGCATTGCGACTCGTGAAAATAATCGCAGTATGCGATAAAATATCAATTTTTTGCTTTCTGAAATCCTTGAATGAAATCCCTTTAACATCGATAAATGAGCGAAAATCTACCTTAACATCGTATTTACGCTCTATCTCGAAATAGGGAGATTTAGCCGCATCTGCAGGCGCAGCTTGGGTAACTAGGATACTTTTGACTTTTTTCAACCGATTAACATCGGGTTGAGCAACATTTGCAACTAAACTCATAATGAAATATTCAAATTAAGCACTCTCGTTTGGCCTTAAACTGAAAATGCCTGCAAATATACGACAAATTTTATCAAATAATTATCTGCCCCTACATGTATTCCGGAAAAATCAATTCACGTAGTCCAAATACCATAACTTGACCTTCCATCAAAATCAAATAGGCGAGTAAGGACAATTGATTCACCTGATAGCTCCGGCGAAATACTTGAAAAAAGTAAATAGCCCGAACAACAAAATAGGCTGTAATAACATACGATATGTAGGTGAGATTCACTGAGTACATAGGCCCCATGTACACAGAAAACAGACTCAACAAACTAAATAACACAATAAAGAATTGAAGATTAGCCTGAACTGATTTGAAGTAATGCGCCTCTGCAATGTGCGGTAGTCGAAATAAATTGGTAAATAGTTTGTAAACAAAATATCGACTGACAAACAAGGCAAACCCCAACAAGGTCCGCGAAAGGATAAAACCAATGGTTGGCAAAAAACGCTGCAAATTCTCTTGCGACTCAAAAAAGGCATCATTGGATTGATTAAGCAATCCATTATAAAAAGAAAAACAAGCGGTTATAAAACTTAACAGACCGATGACCAATAAATTTGGAAAAGCGAAGGCATTCTTCAACAATACTTCTTCTTTAATCTCCCAGTGAATCCAATCCGAGAAGCGAAAGTAGGCTGCAAAATACCGGGGAAATGCAGCATATAATACACCCAAGAAAAACAAAACCAATAAAAACGATGAACCAAAAAACTGGTTGAATAAATAAGCATTTCGCTGACGTAAATTCATCATATCCGAAAATGCGGCATTATATTCCTCAACTTTTCTTTCTAATAAGACGTTTTTAGGAATACCCGCCATATTCGCTTGATAGAAACTCAGGTACAAGGGAGCAGAAGCGGGATAAATTTGCTTCAAACTGTCAATCGACCAGCGATACATTTTCCCTTTTTCCAGATGACTATGAAAAGTACCTTGCAAAAAAAGTACATAATCGCCATCTAATTCCAATCGCAAATAGGTATGAGGAAACTCACTTAATGGTATTGCGAGCGATTTAGATTTAAAACTATAATGTTTTCCGGGGATGTATGGAAGAAAGGTTTTTAAGGTCGGCTGATAAACCAACCAAGCTTTATCTAATGGTTGTACATGCTGCCATTGTGCGGCCTTCAACTCGGAGGAAAGCAGCAAGATAATCAACAAAAAAAATCTGCTAATCTTCCCCATAGGAAAATGACTAGCAGATTTTGGAATAAAAGGAATCATCCTTATTGAATTATTTTCCAGCTAATGCTTTGATCATCGTTTCACCGATATCCGCTGGCGAGTAAACTACGTGAATACCACACTCTTGCATGATCTTCATTTTCGCTTCAGCTGTATCATCAGCACCACCAATGATTGCACCTGCGTGACCCATACGACGACCTTTCGGCGCTGTTTGACCAGCAATGAATCCTACGACAGGTTTACGGTTTCCATCAGCTTTGATCCAACGAGCTGCTTCAGCTTCCATGCCTCCACCAATCTCACCAATCATAACGATACCTTCCGTTTCAGGATCATTCATTAATAACTCAACAGCTTCTTTTGTTGTTGTTCCAATGATTGGATCACCACCGATTCCGATGGCTGTTGTTTGGCCTAAACCCGCTTTTGTTAATTGATCTACCGCCTCATACGTCAACGTACCTGACTTTGAAACAATACCCACACGACCTTTTTGGAAGATAAAGCCTGGCATAATACCTACTTTACATTCATCAGCTGTCATAACACCTGGGCAGTTTGGCCCGATTAAACGACATTCGTGATTTTGAATATATTCTTTCGCAACAATCATGTCTTTTGTCGGGATACCTTCCGTGATACAAATAATCACTTTGATACCTGCATCCGCCGCTTCCATGATTGCATCCGCAGCAAATGCGGGTGGAACAAAAATAATCGATGTATCTGCTCCTGTTTTCGCAACAGCATCAGCAACCGTATTAAAAATAGGACGATCTAAGTGAGTTGCTCCTCCTTTTCCTGGGGTTACCCCTCCTACCACTTGCGTACCGTAAGCAATCATTTGCTCGGCATGGAAGGAACCTTCTGTTCCTGTAAAACCTTGTACTATAATTTTCGAATTCTTGTTAACTAAAACACTCATTTCGTAGGGGTTAAATAAACGTAGGCGTAAAATTTTTCCAAAGGTACAAATTATTGATAATATTCATCAAAAACCTTTAATCGGATGAAATAAAAATTCGAACAGATTTTTTTATGTAAATTCGAATTCCAATTTATTCGAATGCTCAAACAATTACACATACAGAACTACGCACTCATTGACTCCGTCAATTTGAGCCTTTCTGAAGGCTTGAGCGTCATTACGGGTGAAACTGGAGCCGGAAAATCTATTTTATTGGGAGCAATCGCCTTATTGATGGGTGCCCGAGCGGATAGTAAATCCTTGTACGATCCCGAAAAAAAATGCATCATCGAAGGCTCATTTGCCTTAGCAAATTACCCGCACATTCATCACCTTTTCGAGGAAGCAGGATTAGACTTCGAAGACCCTTGCATCATTCGAAGAGAAATTAACCCGCAAGGAAAATCCCGTACTTTTGTAAACGATAGTCCCGTTACACTCGATTCTCTGCGAAAAATAGGACAAGAATTGATTGATGTGCATTCCCAACAAGATACTTGGTGGATGTCACACCCTGATTTTAGTTTGGAGTTAATCGACAGCTTCGCTCAAAATCAATCCCTCAAAATTTCCTATTCAAACGCATTTCAATCATTTCTTAGCGCGCAAGAGCAAGTTGACGCATTAGTCAAACAAGCCGCATCCGGGATGCAAGGGCTCGATTTTATGCAATTCCAATTTCAAGAGCTCGAATCTGCCCAATTACAGAGCGACGAATATGAGGCCCTGGAAATTGCCGTTGAAAAAGGTGAAAATGCCGAACAAATACATGAAAAATTAGCCGGATTGGCTAATCTGCTCAGTTTAGATGAGTTGTCCATAGTCCAACAAATGCGATTAGCACTCCAACACACACAAGCATTAAGCAAATGGGATCCTACTTATGAAGCTTGGAAAGCCCGATTAGATAGCATTTGGATTGAATTGAAGGATTTAAGCAACGAATTAGAACGCGAAGCTGAAGATTTCCAATCGGACCCAGCAAGTTTAATGCGCCAACAGCAGCGTTTGGATTTGCTGAATCGCTTGTTACAAAAATATCAAGTTGCTGATGTTACGGCGCTGATTGAAATGCGAAATCAATTAGATGATCAAATTGCGCAATTCTCCAACATGGATGAAGCGATAGCAACTGCGAAAGCAACATTGGCCATGAATCAAACAGCCGCCGAAAAAGCGGCCCTAGCACTGAGTGAAAGTAGGAATAAAGTATTAAATCCTATTGTTGCACAGCTAACAGACTCTCTTGCCGCTTTAGGCATTCCGAATGCGACACTGGCCTGGGAAAACACGCAACGTGAAATGCGCGCATCTGGGATAGATAAAATCCAATTGTTATTTTCTGCTAATAAAGGCCTTCTTCCGAAACCATTTAAGCAAGTCGCTTCAGGAGGAGAATTAAGCCGTTTGATGCTATCCATTAAACATCTCTTGGCCCAAAAACGCGCTTTACCAACCTTGATATTAGATGAAATTGACACAGGTGTCTCAGGCGAAATCGCGATCAAGATTGGTCAGATGTTAACACAAATGAGTCATGGTCACCAATTAATTGCGATTACCCATTTACCACAAATTGCCGCTGCAGGTATTGCACATTGGTATGTTTACAAAGATCATGCGGGGGAAAAAACAGTTTCAAGCCTTCGTGAGTTAACAGGTGAAGAACGCGTCGATGAGATTGCAAAAATGATTGGTGGGCAACAGGGCTATGTTGAACTAAAAGATAATGTCAGAAAATTAATTCATGCGAATCATGCTAAATAAAATTCTTGTCGGGGGCTTACTCCTAGGACTCATTTCTTGCTCACAAGCGGAAGAAAAATTAAGTGAAGAATTAGAAGGGAAAGTGATGGGCCTACATGACAAATTAATGCCCAAGACGGAGGAAATCATTTCTTTACAAGGGCAATTAGACAGCCTATCCACTGGAAAAGATTCGGTGCATGTCAATAAGCTAAAAAAAGCATTGGCAAAATCGGATCAAGCCATGATGGATTGGATGCATCAATTTTCGATTGATAGCCTCAGAAAAATGGATGTACAGTCGAAAATAGAATACCTCGGCAAACAATACAACCAGTTAAAAGAATTACAAAAAATCACGGACTCCAGTTTAGATGCAGCTAAAGCCTATCGCCCTTAATGTTTTGTTGGGATTCAGCTTACTCATTGCAAGCTGCAAAGAAAAGAAAAATTTGCCATTTTTAGGACCTAAAGATACACGTGTTGTGGCGGGTAAAATAGATACAATCTATCACCAAATCCCCGCATTCCGTTTTTTAAATCAGGATTCTGTCTGGGTAAGTGAACAAGATATGGCTGGAAAAATCTATATAGCCGACTTCTTTTTTACCTCCTGTCCGACGATTTGCCCTAAAATGAAAACGCAACTCTTGCGCATATATGAGCGTTATGCGGAGAATGATGTCATTCGGATTCTTTCGCATAGCATCGACCCCACATACGATACGCCAAGCGTATTGAAACAGTATGCGACAAGATTACAAGTCAAATCTCCTCGATGGAATATGTTAACTGGCGACAAAGCTGCCATTTATAAACTTGGTGAAAAATCGTACATGGTAACCGCACAAGAAGACAAAAATGAAGCGGGAGGATTTGTCCACAGTGGTGCATTTATTTTGGTCGATAAAAACCGACATATCCGTGGAATTTATGACGGTACGCAAGAAGCAGAGGTTAATCATTTGATTGAAGACATTGAAATCCTTTTACAAGAAAAATAATGAAGTATCTACTTATCATCTCCCTGCTTATTTTGTTTACATCTTGCCAAAGCAAGGAGGAAATCATGTACCAACAATATGTGGTAGAAGGACGATCAATCTACGAAAAAAACTGTGCCAATTGCCATCAAAGTGATGGTAATGGATTACGTGACTTATATCCTGCATTGGCTAAAACAGATCTATGGAAACGTGTTGCCCCCCAACAATTAGTTTGTATAATCAAACAGGGTCAAAAGGGTGAAATTAAGGTAAATGGCAAATCTTATGCGGGTTATATGCCTGCGAATGCTAAATTAGAAGCCATCGATATCGCCGAACTTATTACCTTCATGAAGGACAGCTGGGGAGATAAAAAAATCTACTCGTTTAATGAAACACGAGCTGCCTTGAAAAATTGTCGTTAATTCGTCGGTAATTCATCAACCGTCAACACGGAATTACTCACGTGTCGCAGCGAATAAGTCGAAAAATCTTGTGCCGCATCAAATCCAACCCCATGAACAATGTCAGTTCGGGTTTTAATGGAGACAGGCTTGGTTGTAAAAATTCGCTTCTCATCAGGCAGCCAAGTAAACTCATCCGTTTTCATCACTTCGCCTTTCAAGACATTGTTGATGACCACATGCCCCATCAATTTATACGAATTATCTGTTCGAAAGAAATGCGCTGAATCCCCGCGAATTTGTGAACTTACATTCCCCAATTTATCATAAAACCAGAGTTTCATTTCTTTGGGGTATATACGATCCTCAGTAGGTGAAGTGATTTGCTGGTCCGTAATCATGTGTACAACGGTCCTTCCTGAATCAGAATAAACCATATCAATACCTAAAAGTTCGGATTTTGGACCACGATAGACGCGCTTATCATCCGCTTGCTCTTTTTGGCAAGACCCTATCAAAAGAGAAATCACTACGAGAAGCAGGAATCTCAACTGCATGAACATGGGATTAATCAATTTTGACTTTACGGAACCAGATATCGCCTAATGTTAAACCAAGCACCACACGGTGATATTGCTCCTCTAACATGTTATCCGCAAGTGAACCACGTTTCCCTACTTGATAGGAAACATTGATGTAGTTCAGGAAATTACGTAAAGGCAAAGCGACACCTAGGGAAAGACTTTGATCTTTCGCATACTTTCCATTTCCTACAAAATCGTAAGGCGTTGTGGTTTGGCTTACGCCAATTCGATAGGTTACACGCTTGAAAAAATTAGAAATTGATTCAAAATCTGGGGTATATTCAGCCCCAATCGAAACTTGCTGGCTTACCGGCAATACAGCGCTGCGCCCCAAATTATTATCTACTTTAGACCAGTCGGTACGAACATAATCCACCCCTACCATCCAATGCGCCAAGCGTTCCACACTCACACCTAAACGTGTTGACACCGGCAGCTGTTGCGTAACTGAAGTTGATTTTGCAAGAGTATCCGAATTTATGACATTTAAACCTCCCAAATCATACGTTACAAAACGCTTTACTAATGTTGAATTCAACCTAGGACTCAAATCTAAGGTAGCTCCTGCATTCAAAACAACATCCTCTTTCAATACTTTGCGCCATGCGGCACCCGCTTTAAACGTGAAGTCGCTATAACGTGATTGATTTTCCAACTGTATCTTGTAAAACTGGCCATCCGAAAGGTTTTGAGTACCCACATTGCGATTGACTGCGCCAAATAGAAAACCCATTTCCAGGCCAACATATAATTCCTTTCCTATTCGAACCCCATTTGCAAAAGACAGCTTACTAACACCGCCCTCCCCTTTGTAGGAATACAATAAACTATCTACTCCCAACACATTTAAACGGCGGTAAGAACGCGTTTCATAATTAACAGATGAATATGGACGAACGCCAAATGACATCGTCCAGCGATTGGGCATAACAGGTACAGTCAAATTCACCGACTGATAATTACCCCCTAAAGCTTGTTGGCGCTGACGGTAATCCTGCATATTCTTCAATTCGGCATTTATACCTACTTCAAACATGGTATACTGATTACGAACTAAGAGCGCAGGGTTGATTTGATTGGAATAAATACCGTTCGAATTAGAAACACCGATTCCACCCATCATCGAATTAGATGGTGTTTCGGGAGTATATAACTCGCCCATTCCAATGTAAGAAAGCGGCGAATTAACGATCGTTTGTGCGAATGTACTTGGCAAGCAAGTGGCAACGAAAACAAGCAGAAGCCCGAACGATGCCAAAACCTTTTTATTTAAATGCGTCAATTGATTGTAAATCATGCGGTTAAAATTCCTCCCTTTTATATCTTTCAAGTCTGCAAAGGTCGTAATTTTTTTCATAATCGAGTAAGATATTAGCTATATTTGAAATCATAATGTAAGAATCACGCATGGAGCGCTTAAGCAATTGGTATTTTTTAGAAAACTCAGCGATTGATTTAATTTTATTCGCGACTGTTCTATTCATTGGGTTCATTTTCAAACGCATGATCTCTAATTCCTTCTCCCAAATCGTCTTGAGATTTTTTCCTGATTCAACCATAACGAGAGAGGATTGTATTCAGCAATTACGAAAACCTTTTGAGTTATTAATTTTCTGGATCTTTTTCTATTTTGCCACGCAAAATCTACGCGTTCCTTCTACGTGGCATTGGGTTTCAATTGAAAACTTTGGCATTCGGTTCATGATAGCCAAATTATTCGAATCTGCCGTTATTTTAACGATAACCTGGGTCATCATTCGCCTAATGAAAGTGGGCATATTAGTAGCACAGGTGAAATGGCAAGGTATCGAACAAAAATCCAAGCAACATTTCATACCCTTTCTGAACGATCTATCGCTCGTCTTTATTATAGCGGGCGCCGGATTTGTTTTATTAGGCCGCGTATTTGAAGTGGATGTAGTAGCCCTCATAACAGGCCTTGGACTTGGGGGATTGGCATTAGCATTAGCCGCTCGAGAAACTTTGGAAAATCTCTTTGCCTCCTTTACGATATTTTTGGATTTACCCTTCGTGGTGGGTGACAGCATACAAGTAGGGAACATAACGGGCGACATTGAAAAGATCGGTTTCAGAAGTACCCGACTTCGTGGTAACGATGGAAACCTTATTGTCATTCCAAACCGTTTATTAACATCGCAATCCCTGGAAAATTTGAGCGAGCGGGATTATCGCCGTGCAAAATTCAACCTAACTTGCGATTTAACAACCACATCGATTCAAATCGAAGCGGCTATCCAATCTATTACAACAAGCATTTTACAAGAAAATTTGTGCAAGAAGAAAGAACCCAAAGTTGTCTTTGAGGGTTTTGGACCCTATTCCTTGGACATCTCAGTGATGTTTTTTGTCGAAACGAAAGATCTAGCCGTGTTCCAACAAACTAAACAACGCATCAATAGTCAAATATTGGAGATACTCCAACAAGAAAAAATCACCTTAGCGAGTAGCGTAAGCGCATGAATAAAACCCATTTGAGCTTCATCGTAGCTATTTGTAGCTGCATGATCATCGTTCATTTTTATCAGTTGTCGACCTATTTGATCAACTTCCCGAATTGGGGGGATGACTTCTTATTTCTTGCTTATTTTACCGACTTGCCAGGCTTTACCGCCAGGGAATTTTGGAACCGTACGTTTGAGTTTCATAGTTACATCCATCGAATCCCGATGGCTAGAATGATCACGGCTGTCTATGCAATTTTCGAAACGAATTTTGATTTCAAAACATTGACAATATTGGCGAACCTGTCCACAATTACGCTCATATACCCAATAAGCAAATTACTACAGCGTAATCAAATTAACCCATGGCATATGGTCGCAATGGTAGGATTACTCTTCGCCCCCAATGGCAACATGGATAATTTTGCATTAATCGGCGTTTTACAGCATACCACATCACTTGTCTATCTTATCTGGATTTCCTACTGGATAAGTGACCCAAAGAGTCGATCGTGGAGCATTTGGTTTGCTTTGTTATACCCTATGTTTAGTACCGAAGGACTCGCATTTATTCCTTGCATTGTCCTCTTGTTAATTTACCTACGAGATTCTCGCGTTTGGATATTTAGCATCGCTGGGGTGTTTGTGTTCTATGTTTATTTCTTGGGTTACGCATCCCCTGCAACCATTCCGTCTTCAGGTTCTTTGGTGGAGAAATTACTTTTCACCGTTAAAGGAACAATCGTTTTTGTAGGAGGAGCAGTCAAGAAGGACCTCACAATCAGCATGATCATTGGGACAATTTTTATTTTGAATAGCCTATTCATACTTTGGAAATATCACCAGACAAAAAATGGTGCTTTCTTGTTTTCGGGGCTAATTCTCTTGCAAATCATGGCCGTGGGTGCGATGATTACCCTAGGACGTGGAAATGCGCAGGCGGGGGATTTAGGTGCCTTATTTTCCGAGCGATTCTCGACTTATGGCGTTATTTTTATTTTAATCAGCTATTTCGCTGCGATTCAACCTAATCTGTATACACTTAAATTTTCACGACTTTGGTTACTGATTCCTGCCTTGGTTTGGGTGGGTCTATCAACGGTATTGGCGAAACCGAAGTTGGAGAACTTACACACACGCTTAATCGCTGATGCAAGTAATGCCTATTATTTCAATACGAACACGGTTTATCGGTTTGAAGAAATAGAAATCAACCTATTGAAGAAATCTGGGCATTATACCTTCCCTAACGAAATTGTATCACTTTCATCGATTCGTGGAAAAGCGCAAAGCATGCAATTAACGCAATTGCCCGCATATGAAGCGGGAATTAGCGAATATAGAATTGCGCGGGACGGCATATACCTCGTTGAAAAAGCGAATAACCCTTGGATGTTTTTACCCATCAATTCATTGAGCCACAGCATTAAAATAAAAAAAGACATCTCCTTTGATCAGAAGATGTCTCGATTTATATGGATTTCAACGAATGAATTAACCAATTAACTCTTTCAAATCTTCATCGTGAATCATTTTGCGCGCATCTGCCATCAGTAAGAATCGGGTATAAATCTTATCTAATTCGGGTTTTTCAACATCAAATCCAAGCAAGCTCAAACGGTGTCGTAAAGCTGCACGGCCAGATCGAGAAGTCAATACAATCGCGGATGAAGGAACGCCAACATCTTCGGGATTCATGATTTCATAATTTTGAGCGTGCTTCAAGAATCCATCTTGGTGAATTCCAGACGAGTGAGCAAATGCATTGGCACCTACAACAGCCTTATTGGCCTGCACGGGCATTCCCATCAAATTTGAAACCAAACAACTTGTTGGGTATAAATATTTGGGATTAATACCTGTCGAATAACCTAGATCCTTGTGTACGTTTAAAATCATGGCAACTTCTTCTAACGAAGTGTTACCCGCGCGCTCACCGATTCCGTTAATAGTCACCTCAACTTGGCGGGCTCCTGCTTGAATACCCGCAATCGTATTTGCCGTTGCCAATCCCAAATCATTGTGATTGTGCATGGAAATAGTCGCTTGGTGAATGTTATCTACATGTTCGTACAAATACGTAATGCGATCGTACATTTGATTCGGCAATAAATATCCGGTAGTATCCGGTAAATTGACGACCGTCGCACCTGCCTTAATCACTTCCGAAGTCAATTTAGCCAAGAAGGGTAAATCAGCCCGACCTGCATCTTCAGCAAAGAATTCAACATCCTCAACAAATGACTTCGCGTATTTTACTGCCCATACCCCACGCTCTATAATCTCTTCCCGCGTCGAATTAAACTTGTGCTTAATGTGAACATCAGATGCTCCAATCCCCGTGTGAATACGCGGATGACGGGCAGGTTTTAATGCCTCAACAGCGGCGTCAATATCTTCTTTTTTCGCACGCGTCAACGCACAAACCGTCGGTTCTTTCACAGCTTCAGCAATTGCTTTCACCGATGCAAAATCACCAGGAGAAGAAATTGGAAAACCCGCTTCAATGATATCAACGCCTAACTTCTCGAGCTCCAAGGCAACTTCAACTTTCTCCTCGCGGTTTAATTGACAGCCGGGAACTTGTTCTCCATCACGTAAAGTAGTATCAAAGATTTGAATGCGGTTGCTCATATTGTTTTGTTTGCTAAATCGAAAACAAAACTAACTTTATTTATAGTACGAAGCAAAAAATCAAGAATAAATAGGACTTCGAATTTAGACTAAAAAACTGAAAACAACTGAATAATCAATCAAAATAAAATTATTAATCTAAATGTTAATTAAAATTAAGTTTAAAAATCTTTATAGGCGAAAAACAAAAGTGTTTTATTTTTCTTCAAATAATCAAGAATTTGCTATTTGACTAATTTCAGGAAAACGTTTTGTGTCAAAATTACCACCAGAAATTACGCAAACCACGGTTTTTCCTTCAATTTCTGGGCGCAATTGTTCTAGTGCGGCTACGGACAAAGCACCTGCGGGCTCAACAATCATGCCGTAAAACTGATACAAATCCAGCATTGTTTGGCAAAGCACATTTTTCTCCACAACAAGCATACGATTCAAAGTCCGCTCACAAATTTCGAAGGTCTTATCCCCCACCCGCTTCACAGATGCGCCATCCACAAAAGAATCTATGGAATCCAATGCAATAACTTGATGTGCGGTTAAACTCTCCAACATGGACGGAGCAAGAGCAGGTTCGACACCTATTAACTTTGTTTGCGATGAAAGGGCCGATAAAACCAATCCAGCTCCGGAGGCTAAACCACCCCCTCCAATAGCCACAATTAAATAGTCGGCCGGAACAGGCAGTTGATCTACAATTTCCAAGGCAACCGTCGCCTGCCCTGCAATGATATCATAATCATCAAATGGAGGAATGAAAATCGACTGATTTTGCTGGCAAAATAGTTGGGCCGCGGCAAATGCTTCGTCATAGGTATTACCCACTAACTTGATCCGGACTTTTTCTTTGCCATGAAAACGAACGGCTTCTACTTTTTGCAAAGGCGTGGTTTTCGGCATAAAAATATATGCTTGAATGCCCAGTAAGGCACAGGATAGTGCAACGCCCTGCGCATGGTTACCGGCGGAAGCTGCCACAACTCCTTGGGCGTGCATGCCAACAGGAATATTGGAAATTTTATGATAGGCACCACGAATCTTATAAGAACGAACTCCTTGAAGGTCCTCCCGCTTTAAAAATATCTTAGCACCAAAGCTTTCAGACAATCGGGGAGCATACAACAAAGGAGTTTTCAGAACGATGTCCTGAATTTGATGTGCAGCTTGTTTGATTTGATGAAGGCTTGGAACGTCTGTTAATTTATTGAATTCCATGCCCTGCAAATGTACAAAAAACTGCTAGGTGGGCAATAAAAAAGTCGCCCGAGTGAAACCCGGGCGACTTAACGTATAAACAGCTAAAATTAGTTGTTTTCAGGACGTAAGCTACGTACAGCAGCTCCCGCTCTCCACATTTCCATATCAGCAATTTCTTTCAATTCAGCATCCAATTTCACACGGTAATCCGGTTGTGAATTCAAGGTGATTGAACGCTCTGCTTCTTTCTGAGTCTTTACAGATTCATACAATTGTGCGAAAACGGGCTTCGAAGCATCGCGGAAAGGCTTCCACCAATCCAAAGCACCACGTTGAGCCGTAGTAGAGCAGTTGGCATACATCCAATCCATTCCATTCTCAGCTACCAATGGCATCAATGATTGTGTCAATTCTTCTACAGTTTCGTTGAAAGCCTCTGAAGGTGAGTGACCGTTTTCACGCAAAACCTCGTATTGTGCAGCAAAGATACCTTGGATAGCACCCATCAACGTACCACGCTCACCCGTTAAGTCAGATGTTACTTCTTTGTAGAAATCTGTTTCGAATAAATAACCTGATCCTACACCGATTGCCATCGCGATACATTTCTCACGCGCTTTTCCTGTCGCATCTTGGTAAACAGCGAAAGAAGAGTTCAAGCCTTTTCCTGCTACGAACAAACGACGCAATGAAGTACCCGATCCTTTGGGAGCAGCTAAGAATACATCCACATCTGCTGGAGGAACGATACCCGTTTTCTCTTTGTATGTGATTCCAAATCCATGTGAGAAATAAAGTGACTTACCTGCCGTCAAATATTTCTTAACTGTTGGCCATAATTCGATTTGAGCAGCATCCGAAAGTAAGTAACAAATGATTGTTCCTTTTTCCAAAGCTTCTTCGATTTCGAATAAAGTTACACCTGGAACCCAACCGTCAGCGACAGCTTTGTCATAGGTTTTACCTTTACGTTGACCTACGATTACATTCAGACCATTGTCTTTCATGTTTAACGCTTGCCCAGGACCTTGCACGCCGTAACCAATTACTGCGATTGTTTGATCAGCTAATACTTGTCTAGCTTTCTCTAAAGGGAATTCTTCTCTTGTTACGATGTCTTCAACAACTCCACCGAAATTAATCTTTGCCATTTTTTTGTTTTTTAATTTATATACTATTTCGATTATACTATTTCCCAATTACCCTCGGGAAGAAATTCTACCAAACCTTTTTCCGTTTTGCCTACGGCAATCCGACCAGATTTGATGTACTCTAAAATTTCCCACTTTTTCAAGTAGTTATAAAATTCTCCTAATTCTTCTTCGGTTCCATTTTTCTCTACGACCACATAATCTAAGCCCCAATGAACCACTTTTGCATTCCAATCCAGATTGATCGTTTTCACGTCAATTGGCTCGCCTCCTAGGGGAGTCGCTAATTTAAATAGAGCTACCTCATTGTAGATGATTTCATCATCCAAATAGCCATACACGGCTAATACGTCTGTCACCTTCCGGATTTGACGAACTAATTTTTCAACGACATCTCGGTTTTCGCTACGAATCACAATCGTGAAACGCGAAACACCACGACGCTCTGTTTCCGAAACCGTCAAACTCTCAATATTCAAGCGACGACGCGTAAATATGATCGTGATCCGATTTAATAAACCGACCGTGTTCATGGTAAATACCGAAAGTGTATAATTTATCAACATATTACTCGAGCCTTACGTTGGTTACTGTACTGCCCGCAGGCACCATCGGGAAAACATTCCCTTCTTTTTCACAAACAATTTCCAATAAATAGGGAGTCTCCGAATTCAATAATGTATCCAAAGATTCACTTAACAAATTACGATCCGATACGGTATGTCCTGGAATGCCAAAACCTTTCGCAATCGTGATGAAATCGGGATTTTCTAATTCCACAAATGAATAACGACGTGCATGGAATAGCTCTTGCCATTGGCGAACCATCCCAAGGAAGTTATTATTCAATATAATGATCTTCACGGGAAGTTTACTTTGTGCAATGGTTCCTAATTCCTGCAAGGTCATTTGGAAACCACCATCACCGATCACCGCAACGACTTCACGCTCGGGAACAGCAACTTTTGCACCAAAGGCAGCAGGCAAGGCAAAGCCCATCGTTCCTGCACCACCCGAAGTGACGATTGAATTTCTTTTCTTGAATCGATAATACCGATTTGTCACCATTTGATGTTGGCCTACATCCGTCACCACAACCGCTTCTCCTTTGGTCTTATCCGACATCATCGCAATCGCCTCACCCATCTTAATCTGATCTCCTTCGTGGAAAACATCTTTCAAGGTGATTTTCTCATGCTCTTCTTTGAAATAATGATCAAACTCGGCACGCCATTCCAAATGCTCCGCGGGTTTAATCAACGGAAGCAAGGCTTTCAAGGCAGCTTTCGCATCCCCTACCACTGGAGCATCGGCCTTCACATTTTTATCAATTTCCGCAGGATCAATCTCAATATGAACAACCTTCGCTTGTTTGGCATAAGTTGCTAAATCGCCCGTAATCCGGTCATCAAAACGCATTCCGATCGCAATCAGTACGTCGCAAGAATTTGTCAACACATTCGCCCCGTAGTTTCCATGCATACCCGGCCAGCCCACATACATGGGATGATCAGCATCCATCGCCGACATCCCTAATAGCGTTGTCGCAACAGGAATTCCAGCTTTATCTACTAAAGTATTTAATTCTTCTTCAGCTCCAGCGATTAACACACCATGACCCGCTAAAATATACGGCTTTTTGGCTCCATTAATCAATTTAGCTGCAGCCTCCACATGTTCTTGCTTAGGCTCCACGCGCGGCTTATACGAAATAATCGACGAACATGGTTTGTATACAAAAGGTACGGTCATCATTTCAGATTGTGCCGTACGCGTAATATCAATTAATACAGGACCTGGTCGGCCAGTTTCTGCAATATAAAATGCTTTCGCAATAATTTCAGGAATCTCGTTTGGATCCATGACCTGGTAATTCCATTTGGTCACAGGCATCGAAATACCAATCAAATCACATTCTTGAAACGCATCTGTACCTAATAAATTCCCTTTTACTTGGCCAACGATACATACCAAAGGTGTCGAATCCAACATCGCATCTGCGATCGGTGTAATTAAGTTGGTGGCACCCGGACCCGAAGTCACCATGCAAACACCCGCTTTATTCAACATACGTGCATAACCTTGAGCAGCGTGACCTGCTCCTTGTTCATGACGCACCAGAATATGCTTCAGGCGATCTTGATAATCAAATAAAGCATCGTAGGTAGGCATAATGGCACCACCTGGATATCCAAAAATAGTTGAAACCCCTTGCGCGACCAATGACTCCATTATAGCCTGCGCACCCGTTAAGAATTTCTTCTGTTCGGGTTGTTTTGAATCAGCGGGTTGGGTTTGGGTTTGTCCCATGGTCTTTTACTATTTTATCTTCAATCTACTTATGAATAGCTAATTTAAGCCTTCATGCGTTAGAAAAAAATTGAATTGTTGATTTTTTACAAATCTGTTACACAACCTTGGCTGGCTGAAGCAACGTTTTTAATATACTTACGCAAAACTCCGGATGTATGCGGTGAAACCTTTGGTTTCCACGCTTTCCGGCGCTCGGCTAATTCTTCATCTGATACATGCAAAATGATTTTATTATCGACCGCATCGATGGTAATCTTGTCTCCATCTTTAACCAATCCGATATTTCCACCTTCTTGCGCTTCGGGTGTAACGTGCCCAACAACAAATCCATGCGTTCCTCCAGAGAAACGTCCGTCAGTAATCATGGCAACCGAATTACCCAAGCCTGCACCCATCAAAGCGGATGTTGGCTTTAACATTTCAGGCATACCAGGACCTCCTTTAGGGCCTTCATTGCGAATAACAACCACATGTCCCGCTTTAATTTCGCCTTTCGACAAGAATTCCATGACCTCTTCCTCTCGCTCACACACTTTGGCAATTCCCTCGAAGCGCTCACCCTCTTTACCTGTGATCTTAGCAACAGCTCCTTCCGTAGCTAAATTGCCATACAAGATTTGCAAGTGGCCTGTGGGTTTCATCGGGTTTGAAATCGGATACACAATTTTTTGTGTCTCAAAATTCAAATCAGGCGCATCGGCTAAATTCTCCGCCATGGTCTTACCCGTTACGGTCATGCAATCACCGTGCAAGAAGCCTTCTTTTAATAAGTATTTCAAGATGGCAGGCATTCCTCCGATCGCCAACACATCTTCCATGTAGTATTTCCCTGACGGTTTCAAATCGGCCAATAAAGGCGTACGATCTGAAATCGCTTGTATATCATTCAATGTAAATTCAACGCCTGCCGAATGAGCAATCGCTAAATAATGCAATACCGCATTAGTACTTCCACCCAAGGCCATCACCACAGTCATCGCATTTTCGAATGATTTGCGCGTCATGATGTCACGTGGACAAATGTTTTTCTCCAACAATACTTTCATTGCGGCACCGATCGCCAAACATTCTGCTTTTTTGCCTTCGTGTGTTGCTGGATACGTAGAGGAATTTGGCAATACCAAACCCATCGCTTCCATCGAAGATGCCATCGTATTGGCTGTGTACATACCTCCACAAGCTCCTGGACCTGGAATAGAATTACGAATAACTCCTTCGTAATCTTCATCAGAAATATTACCTGCGTATTTTTTACCTAAGGCTTCAAAAGCCGAAACGATATCTAATTTTTCTCCTTTGTAAGAACCCGAACGAATCGTTCCACCATAAACCAACATACCCGGGCGGTTCACACGAGCCAAAGCCATCATAGCACCTGGCATGTTTTTATCACAACCCACCACAGCAATAACGCCATCGTACCATTGCGCACCCACAACATTCTCGATGGAATCAGCAATGATATCACGGGAAGGCAATGAATAGCTCATCCCATCATTCCCATTTGTCATTCCATCAGAAACGCCAATGGTATGGAAAATTAAGCCCACCATGCCATTTTCTTGAATTCCTTTTTTCACGTGAACCGATAAACCATTCAGGTGCATATTACACGGATTCCCCTCATAACCCGTACTTGCGATACCGATCTGAGCTTTGTTCATATCCTCAGGAGTCAATCCAATGCCATAAAGCATTGCTTTCGCCGCCGGATTCGTAACTTCTTGTGTAAGAGTTCTCGAGAATTTGTTTAATGACATAACTTAAATTTTTACAAACAACAAATATACACAATCCTATTTGTTCAAGCCAAAGGATTGCCAAACAATATATGGTCAATCAAGGAAATACAAAATAAATTATTTGTTTTCCCCTACTTGTTGGCGCCACATCGCATAGTACAATCCTTTATCGGCCAACAAACTATCATGATTCCCTGATTCGACTACCTTCCCTTTTTCCAAGACATAGATGCGTGTGGCATGCATGATTGTGGATAAACGGTGTGCAATCAATATGGTCAAATGCGCTGCATCCTGAGATACGGCACGAATCGTTTCCGAGATTTCTTCTTCTGTTAATGAATCCAAGGCAGAAGTTGCTTCATCAAATACCAGTAGGTTAGGATCCCGCAACAAAGCTCTAGCAATACTTAATCGCTGCTTCTCTCCACCTGATACTTTTACGCCACCTTCCCCGATTAACGAGTCTAAGCCTTTATCGGCCCGAGCCAATAAACTTTGGCAAGCTGCTTTTTCCAACACCTCCATGCATTGGGCATCCGTGGCATTCGGATTTACGAACAATAAATTCTCCCGAATTGACCCTGAGAACAATTGAGTATCCTGCGTTACGAAGCCAATTTTCTTACGTAATTGATCGAAATCAATCGCGTCACCCGATTCCCCGTTATAGAAGAGCTGTCCATTTTTCGGTCGGTACAAGCCCACCAATAATTTGACCAAAGTAGATTTACCTGCTCCTGATGGACCTACGAAAGCAATAGTCTCCCCACCTTTGACTTGGAAGGAAATATCCGACAACGCTTCTTGGGTCGCAGATTGATGCTGGAAAGAAACATGATCAAAAGTCAAATCCTGAATATGTGTAATCGACTTGGGATTTTCCGGTTTTTTCTCCCCAGGAATCGCTAAAATTTGTTCGAAATTTTGCAGCGATACCTCCGCTTCGCGGAAAGTATTCACCACATTCCCAATCTCTTGCAAAGGATTAAAAAGGAAGAATGAATAGATATTTAGCGAATAAAACTGCCCGATGGTGATTTTACCTTGGTAGATCAAATAAATCAAAACTACCACCATCAGCATACGTAATAAGTTGACGCAAGTTCCCTGGACAAATGCCATGGAACGAACATAACGCACCTTTTTCAATTCCAACTTCAGGATTTTCTCCGTCGTGGCATTTAAATGGGCGATTTCCTGTTCTGCCAACCCAAGCGACTTCACCAATTCAATGTTTCGCAAAGACTCGGTTGTTGAGCCTGCTAAACCCGTGGATTCTTTGACGATTTCAATTTGAATGACTTTAATTTTCTTACTAAGTACAGAAGAAACCCAAGCAATCAAGGGTCCTGTGACTAAGAAAAGGGGCATCACCATCCAATGTACGGAGAATGCGTACACAGAAATGAATACCAAGGCAATCACGGATTGAAATAAAATATTAATCCCCAAGGTGATCAATTTCTCAACATCGATTCGCACCTTTTGCAACTTCCCTAAGGTCTCCCCTGAACGCTGATCCTCGAAGGTCTCGTAAGGCAATTCCAACGAATGACGGATTCCATCCGAATATAAATTGGCCCCCACTTTTTGGGTGACCGTATTAATCATGTAGTCTTGAAAGTTCTTCGCTACCCGGCTTACAAAGGCTACACCCACGGAGGCTAAGGCTAACGGCCAAATGGCATCGACGAATTGAGACATTGTATGTGTTTCCGCGCGATAGACGGCCGCGACATCATCAATGATTTTCCGAAAGATGTAGGGATCCATCAAGGAGAAAATCTGGTTGGTCGCCGCAAGACCCAAGGCTGCGAAAACGCGCCAGCGGTATTGAGTAAGGTATTTTAATAATAATTTCATGTTGTTGATTTACTGTGACTCGACTTCGGGTCACATTTATTGTAGAGACGCGAAACCTCGCGTCTACTATTATTTTAAAAGACGCGAAGTATCGCGTCTCTACATTTATTCAAATCTTGTCAAAGCCATTTCAGCCACGGTCTTCCCAATCGACAGTGACGAAGTAGCAGCAGGGCTAGGAGCATTTAAAATGTTGATAACCTTCTCGTCTTGTACGATTGAGAAATCATCCAAAAGACCTCCGTTACGGTCACATGCCTGCGCACGAACTCCAGCACCTCCTTCGACCAAATCACCGATTTGAATTTCAGGAATTAATCCTTGCAAAGCTTTGGTAAATGCTTCTTTAGAAAAACTGCGATACATTTCACCTAGTCCTGTTTCCCAATATTTGGTAGCCACTTTTTGAAATCCGGGCCAAGTTAAGGTATCCCAAAGTTCTTTGGCATTGATGCCTAATTTCTTATACCCTTCCTTCTTAAACGCCAAAACTGCATTGGGTCCGGCTTCTACCCCGCCCCGCATCATGCGCGTAAAGTGTACACCTAAGAACGGAAAATTCGGATCTGGAACCGGATAAATCAAATTCTTAACCAAGTATTCTTTATCTTTTCTCAACTTGAAATATTCCCCACGGAATGGTACAATACGCACATCCAAAGGTTCTTTTTGCGTCCATTGCGCTACTTGATCCGAATATAATCCCGCGCAATTGATGATCAATTTCGCTTCATAAACCGCTTTACTTGTTTCGACAATGGAATATGTGAGTCCTTTGGTGATGTTCGTTACTTTTTCACCCAAATGCATCTCGCAACCTTTGGCTTGAATGCCTTGGGCTAATTTCGCGGCAACCGCACGGTAATCCACGATACCGGTTTGCGGAACCCACATCCCTTCTACCCCTATCACATGCGGTTCATGCTCACGCATTTCCTCCAAGCTCAATTTTTTCAATCCATCTAGGCCATTTTCTTGGCCCCTTTGGTACAAATTCTCCAATTGCACCCGTTGGTCCTGCGTACTCGCCACAACGATTTTACCTGTCAATTCAAAAGGAATGTCCTCTTTTTGGCAATAATCGATTAATTGGTGGTAGCCTTCGATACAATTTTTGGCCTTCAGCGAACCGGGTTTGTAATACAAGCCCGAGTGGATTACCCCAGAATTATTACCCGTTTGATGCATGGAGACCATGGCCTCTTTTTCAAAAAGGGCGATTTTCAACGAAGGATTTGCTTCCAATAAACGATGAGCTGTCGCGAGGCCCACGATGCCTCCGCCGACGATAATTATATCTAATGCCATAAGGTGGATGAGTGAAATAACTAAGCCTCAAAGATACAAAATCATCCGTCGGAAATATCAATTAATTATCAGGTTCTTGGCGAATTTTCGAACTCCCTTGGGGGATTTTTTTGTAGCTTTGCGCACTACCTTTGGCAAACCTTGAAGGATTGCCAAAGGTTAAAGAAAAAAAACACAGATTCTTGAATCCACAGATTAAACAGCTCTATCATATTGCAGAAAAGCCCAGCAGACTAATTTTGGGCTTGATGTCAGGCACATCTCTGGATGGGCTAGATATGGCATTATGTCGGTTTACGGGTCAAGGACTATCGACCACATGCGAATTAGTCCGTTTCGATTCTGTGCCATTTTCAACGGAATTCAAAGAATCCATTCGAGCGGTCTTCGCAAAAGAGCATATCCATTTTCCAAGCCTGAGTACCTTGAATGCGCAAATCGCACGGACGCATGCTTCGATTATTTTGAAAACATTAGCCCGTTGGGGTGTAAAACCATATGAGGTTGACGCATTGGCCTCGCATGGACAAACGGTGATGCACCGACCAGACCGTACGGGCATGCTTCCGCATTCAACCTTGCAAATAGGCGATGGTGATCATTTGGCACATTTGACAGGCATTATTACGCTATCGGATTTCCGACAAAAACATGTTGCGGCGGGAGGAGAAGGTGCTCCTTTGGCTATGTTTGGGGATTATTTTCTATTTACCAAAGCCGAGGAAGAACGCATTCTGTTGAATATAGGGGGCATTGGTAATTTTACCTATTTACCGGCAAACCAAGACCCTGCTGATATTTTAGTGACAGATACGGGACCAGGAAACACCTTGATTGATGCTTGGGTCAGGACAAATTACCCAGCTAAATCTTATGATGAGGATTCCCAAATTGCGCGATCAGGAAAGGTGAATACTGATTTTTTAAACGCTTTGTTGGCCCTCCCTTTTTTCGATGAATCATTCCCCAAAAGTACAGGACCGGAATATTTCAACATGGATCGGATCAGCCAAATGGTTCCGGAAGGATTGAGTGCTGCCGACTGCATGGCAACGCTCACCTATTTTTCCGCTGAGGCAATCGCATTAGCGATTCAACATTATACGGGCTTGGAAGTAGGCCATGTTTATGTTAGTGGAGGTGGCGCACGAAATCCATTGATGATGGAGCATTTGGCCCAATGTTTACCTGGATTTACCATACAAGATTCAGCCGTATTGGGCATTGAATCTGCGGCAAAAGAAGCGGTGCTTTTTGCGCTGCTGGCCAATGAAACCTTGATGGATCCGGGGGTGGCGCGGGATCGACGATTAGGCGATTCACCTTGGATGACGATGGGAAAGATTAGTTTGCCGAATTGAAGTAAGAGGTAAGAGTTAAGAGCTAAGAGATAAGAGATAAGAGTTAAGAACGAAGAGTTAAGAACGAAGAGTTAAGAACGAAGAGTTAAGAACTAAGAGTTAAGAACTAAGAGTTAAGAACTAAGAGTTAAGAATTAAGAGTTAAGAATTGAGAGTTGAGAACTAAGAGTTAAGAATTAAGAGTTAAGAATTAAGAGTTGAGAACTAAGGGTTAAGCGTAAGAAATACATAGGATTCTTGCGACTATGTTTAACTAAAGTTAGGAGCCGTAAATTTTGATTAAAAGAATACGAATTTATTCGACTTCGGACTGTTGACTCCGGACTAGCGACTAGTGACTGATATATGAAATACAAATTACAAGATTACATCCTATTTGAAAACGATGACTTCATCGTCATCAACAAGCCATCCGGCATCGCGACCTTGGATGAGCGTAAGGATGATTATGCCCCAAGTATTTTGCGTATGGCGAAAGTCTATACGGAAGATGCACAAGTGGGTCACCGACTAGATAAGGAAACAACGGGGGCTTTGGTGATTGCCAAAAATCCGGAGGCCTACCGACATATTTCCATGCAATTCGAGCACCGGGAAACGGCGAAACGCTACCATGCGGTGGTGGAAGGCATGCACGACTGGGATGGTATGTTGGTGAATTTACCTATTCTTCCATTGAAAGACGGAAAAGTAATTATTGCACGATCCAATGGTAAACATGCCGAAACCTGGTTTCGCTCCTTGAAAGTTTACAAAGGTTATACCTTGGTGGAATGCATGCCCATCACGGGACGTATGCACCAAATCCGCATTCACTTAACTTGTTTGCATGCGCCTATCGTGGCGGATGAGATGTATGGGGGGAAAGATGTTTACCTATCCGACTTGAAACGCAATTTTCATTTGAAAAAAGACACAGAAGAGCGTCCCTTGATGCGCCGCGTGGCTTTGCATGCCCATAGCTTGAGCTTCAACTTGATGGATGGAAGTCCGATCACGGTGGAGGCACCATATCCGAAAGATTTCAATGTCTTGGTAAGACAATTGGAGAAGTATTCGTAAATTTGCAACCCTGGCTCCGTAGTTCAATGGATAGAATGTAGGTTTCCGGTACCTAAGATGAAGGTTCGATTCCTTCCGGGGCTACTTAACTACAACATAAACCCTTCTAAATCAATCAATTAGAAGGGTTTTTTATTTTCAGGTGCAACATAGGTACAACAAATTCTAATTTTCCTCTACTTTCATCCAGTTACTTTCGATTACACAATACAGCTTACATACCAAATAAAACTTGTTTATGTGTATTAGAGAAGAGGTGTACACACTCCCCAACTAAATATGTCCTTTTAGCGTCTAATTTAATTTGATTACAGTTATATATATATAGCATTAAACTTATACCTCTTTCTCAAATTGGTTGATTAAAGGTTTTAGAAGACGATTCAAGTTGTAAAAATTCATTGTTTCAGATATCTTAAATAATTCGGATAAAATGCCATCAGGAATTTCAGAATTCCGTTCATTCCAAGTTTTATAGGCTTCATAGGATTGTCCTTTATTAGCACCAATTGATGAAGACAATTTATTTAAATTGTAGGCAAACATTTCTAATAATACTGGCGACAGAGAGATTTCAGATAAATAACGAAAAATATTTAGATGTATTTTCAAATTATAATTATATGCTTGAAAAGCAAAATCTACGGATGATTGCTTCCATACTTCATCCATTAATTTTTGATATACAATCAATAATAATGAGTCGGGTGCAATATCCAGTGAAAAAAGAATTTCAAATAATTTAACTTGAAGGATATCATCGCGTACAATAGCAGATACTTTTTGATCAGACAATTCTGAAATTTCCAACTCAAGTTCTTCATATTTTTTATCATCTTGTTTTCTTTTAATCCTTTCTTTTTTAACTATTTCGGCTATCTCATTTAAAATCATTTTGAGTTCATTAAACTCTAGAATTACAATTCCATTCTCATTTAAATATGGTTCCGGCTTTACTTTTGCGTGATCTGAAATATACAATAATTGATATATGTTGCTAGGATAATTTTTACTACTTTCCTGATAAACATTTTTAGACCAATCCACCGCAGTCAATACATTAATGTCATTTAAATTGTAACCAACCAATAATGTCGTAGATTCTTTAATAAGCAAAGGCAGCTTTAATTGTCTATAACTATTAGGTCTGAAAAGTTTAATATAATCATCATCCGAAATAACTATAGAATTGGGTATTGTTCTTATCCCATGTAAGTGATATATAGGTATTTTACCATCTGTCGCTATGAATATTTGATTTTCTGCTGAAATTGATTCTCCTTTTGTAAAAAGTAATGATTCAACAACTAAGTCAAAGTTCGTTGTTATTATCCATGCTGGGTCTATGTCAAGAATTAAATCTCCATATTCTTTTCTAACAGTTTTATCGGGTACCCATGATGTTTTGTCTGCTATTTTTTGTTTAATGTCCAAGGTTGCCTGGTCAAAATTTTTATTATGTTTGATAGAAATTTCTTTGATTAAAATCGTGACCATACGTGGATATGACGCGCCCGGATTTTTCAGTATTATATCTTTTTCAAAATCAATATCGAAATCAGAAGCAATACAGATCAATAATTCCCCCCAAGTTAATGCTGGAGTTACCCATAAATAATTCATAACACCAATTGAAAAGCCCGAACCTAGAAATAATCCTAAATTACCATATAATGCAGATTTAGCTATTCCTTCCATTACATGAGCACGTGTAAGTTGTTCTTTCATATGTTTCTTTAGAAGGTATAATTTGGGGAAATTACTTGTAAAATTTTCAAAATTTCAAATTTTCTTGTGTATACCCCCATGACGTCTATTCCAGACTGCAACCCCTCGGGGGTCTTGGGCAGGCGGGTGTCTGCCCCTGGGTCAATTCTGACCTAGCATAAATTCATTTTTAAACATTTAACGTTATGGTAATTGTATCAGATTACTTCGAGAAGGTCAACTCATCTAATGGCCAAACATTTGTTCTTCTTGAGCTTTCAGGAGGATTAGAACTCGTTCAATCTCAAAACACGGGTAAGTTCTATGCTACTAGTCGAAAGTGCAGGATTCCATCCACATTCTCAGCTGATGTTGCTAAACTGATGATCGGTCAGCAGATTGAAGGAGACATTGTACGGATTGAATCAGATCCTTATGAGTACACCAACAAAACGACGGGTGAAGTGATCACATTAGCGCATTCCTATGCTTACCGTCCAAAAGGAAGTATGGAACTATTGGGCGAATCACAACTTGAAGTGGTTGAGGAAAAGATTAACAAAAAAAGTTATAAGCTCGCGGTCTAATCAAGTTCGTTATTTCTTATCGTAAAGGGGTGTAGCAGGTTGCTATGCCCCTTTTTTCATTTATACCTAAACTACATATGTTATGGAATTTCAAATCGCCCAACGTAAACGGGCTAAAATTAAGATGGCTATACAGGGTCATAGTGGTAGTGGTAAAACATATTCTGCCTTGCTTGTTGCACATGGATTATGTCAATCATGGGAAAAGGTGGCTGTCATAGATACTGAAAACGAATCATCTCATCTATATGCTCATTTAGGAGGATACAAGGTGCTTGGTATTTCAGCTCCATTTGAACCAGAGAAGTACATAGAAGCCATTGATTTCTGTGTGGCCTCAGGGGTTGAAGTGGTTGTTATCGATTCAATCACTCACGAATGGGAATGCTTGCTTGATTACCACGGTTCACTATCGGGTAACTCATTTACCAATTGGAACAAAGTTACACCGCGGCATAATGCATTTGTTCATAAGATCTTGCAAGCACCCGTTCACATCATTGCTACGATACGAACCAAACAAGACTACGTACTAACAGAGAAGAACGGTAAAACCATTCCTGAAAAGGTAGGGCTTAAATCTGTGCAGCGGGATGGATTGGATTACGAGTTTACGCTCGTGTTTGATTTAGACAGTAAGAACCTGGCTCACGCTAGTAAAGATCGTACAGGATTGTTCTTTGGAAAGCCTGATCATAAGCTTACCGCTACGACAGGAAACATCATCTCTAAATGGTGTATGGAGGAATTAGAGCCTCAAATTGATTACGTGAAAGATCGAATAAACAACGCTTCCACCATCATCGAATTACTAGGTCTATATAATCAATTTACCCAGTTTAACGACCTGCTTTTGCCTTATTATGAGAAGAGAAAGCAAGAGTTAAGACAAGCTAAAAATCGTGCCTTAGAAGGCAATTTAAACCCCATTCAATATGAACAATCAACTAATAGTTAATCCACCATCAGAGGTGGAAGAATACGCTTATTATATCGAGATAGATGAGCAAGAGTTCGCATCTAGCAGCTCAGCATTCATTGGAGCTAATACCATCGAAGTAAACCTGCAAGAGATACAAAGGCAACACATCATTCCCGTGTTTAGCAAGGACAATGAACCCTTAATTAGTCATGGGGATTTCATTCAGACCACTTATGATGTGATTAACCATTGCTTCAAGGGTGAAGATATTCTTTGCCCAAGCATACGTGTTTCTCATCCTATTAAAGGAAGAACTCCTGAAGCGCGCTATAAACCAGCTAGTCAACTGGAGGATCACGAAAGAACCATTTATTACGAGAGGGCAATGTTTGTATTCGAAATACCTAGCATCCAACGAACCATTGATGGGCAGACGCTTAGTCTAACAATAGGCGGTG
>JACCDZ010095000.1_pt1 | contig 30723 bp, 29 predicted proteins | sample 7449551 | NCBI WGS metagenome assembly JACCDZ01 (sample SAMN15323452, study PRJNA562643) | freshwater metagenome | isolation source: river surface water | place: USA:Blue River Watershed | collected 2017-08-18 | reverse complement strand
TTATGTATTTGTCTAATTCTAAGATTCCTTTGGCGGTTGCCATCGCTCTAATATGGTATTCTAAAGCTTCAAGTTCTAATTTTTTTGCTTCTTTCTCTGAACTTGTATTTTCATTAATGGTAAAAATAAGTGCATAATAAAAGTACACATAATTAGTGACGTTTATCGTGTTTCTATATAAACCTTCTTGAATTCCCTTTTCAATATTTTGTTTGAATAAAGTTGTACATTCTAACTGCAATTTTTTAGTCAATTTTTCATGAATTTCAGGGTAATGTTTTTTGAGCTGATACGAAGGCGATGTTTCAATAGAAACAAACATTTCTTTTATCATTTTAATGATCTCAAAATTTTCTTCAATTGCATTATGGTTTTTGGCTACAATTTCATTTATAGTGGTATAAATGGTATTAGTCAATGTATCGGTTGTTTCTGCAATTAGAATTTCTTTATTACAAAAATACTTATAGATGGTTTTTTTTGAAATACACATTTCATTGGCAATATCATCCATTGTTACACTCTTGAAACCCAATTTCAAGAAGAGAGACGTTGCTTTAGAAATTATTTTGTCTTTCATGATTTTTTTAAGAGGTGCAAATATACAATGGAAACTTTGAATACCAAAAAAGTTTCCATTGTTTTTTTCGATAGCATTATTGAAAGGATGTATTCTTAAAATCTACTGTTTTTTGAGTTAGTTATCGGTTGGTAATTGTATATTTGAGGCTTTGTAAACAAGAATTAAATTAGTTATGCATTCTATTCAGCAATACCAAGAATTTGTTTTGGAGTATCTAAAGGCACAACACTGTGACAAAGAGCCTAAGAATTTGTATGAACCAATACACTATATATTAGACTTGGGTGGAAAAAGAATGCGTCCGGTATTGACTTTGATGAGTGCTGAAATTTTTGATTCGGAGTATTCAAAAGCACTTCCGGCAGCTTTGGCCGTTGAGGTGTTTCATAATTTTTCATTAGTACATGATGATATTATGGATGATGCTCCTTTGCGAAGAGGGAATGTGACGGTCCACGAAAAATGGGATATCAATACTGGAATCCTTTCAGGAGATGCAATGTTAATTTTGGCGTACCAATATTTTGAACACTACGAACCAATCATATTTAGAGAATTAGCGAAGTTGTTTAGTAAAACGGCATTGGAAGTTTGTGAAGGCCAACAATGGGATGTGGATTTTGAAACGCGTTCGGATGTTACTATTCCAGAATATCTAAAAATGATCGAATACAAAACGGCAGTTTTGGTTGCGGCAGCGATGAAAATGGGTGCTATTGTTGCTCAAACTTCAATTGAAAATGGCGAATTGATTTATGATTTCGGATTGAATTTAGGTTTAGCGTTCCAATTACAAGATGATTATTTAGATGCATTTGGAGATCCAGCCACTTTTGGCAAACAAGTTGGAGGCGACATTATAGAGAACAAAAAAACCTATTTGTACCTTAAAGCGATTGAATTTGCTTCAAGCGAAGAAAGAAAGCAATTGTTACAACTATTTTCAGTTTCACTAGAAGATAATTTGTCTAAAATTGAAGCGGTTAAGACTCTTTTCAATACGACAGGCGCTTCAAAAGCGACTCAACAAGCTATTCAAGATTATACCTTAAAGGCATTTGCAACTTTAGACAAAATGAACATCAGCTCGGATAAAAAAGCCATGTTAAAGACTTTTGGAGAAAATTTAATGAATCGCAATGTCTAATAGTATTGTGTTTACACCACCTGTGACTACAGACGGACTGCTTTCAGAAGCCGAAAAGGACAATTTATACGTTAAATTAATCGAGCAAATTAATAAAGACTTTAATTTTGCCAATGAAGCAATCGATTTGTCTTTAGACATAAAACCGGAGGAGTTGAAATCTGAATTGCACGAGAAAATCTATAGGTTGATTCAGTATAAATTTGCTGAATACTTAAACCTATTATATATAGTAGACGTTCCTGAAGATCAAGTCAAAAAACTAGATGGTTCTGATATTGCGGAATTAGCAAAACAAGTTGCTTTCTTAGTATTAAAACGCGAATGGATGAAAGTTTGGTTTCGGAATAAATACTAAACTATTCTAGTTCCGACTTCAGAATTGATTTACTCCATAATTCGACCCCATCTTTATCAAACAAACTTAATTTGATTTGACGTGATTCTTTTTCTCCAGAAAAAGACAAAGTTCCAAAAACATGTTGTGCAAATAAACTCCCTGGTACTCTATTCCCGTTTGGTTCTTTTGCAATTTTTTCTACAACTCCATGTCCAGATGTTAAAGGTGAAACGGTCCAATCATATAATGAATAAGTATTGGCTCTTTTTAACTCAGACAATTCAGTAAAATGTCTATCGCCAGAAATAAAGAAAACGCCTTTTATTTTGTTCGCTAAAATCTCATTTAACAGCAATTCTTTTTCACTTTTGTAATTTTCATAGTTTTCAAAAACTGCTTCAGTGTTTAAAACTTGTCCACCAATAACAATGATTTTGAAACTGGACTTTGAAGAAGCCAAGGCATCAATTAGCCACTGTATTTGTTTTGCACCTAGCATTGTTTTATCTCCAGTTAGCCGATTATTAGGTGATTTAAAAAAGCGATTGTCTAACAAAAAGATGTCAGTATCTCCCCAATTATAACTTGAAAACACACCTTCTTTTTGATTGTGATTGATGCCGTAAAATTTATTTGCCCAAAAATCTTTGAATGCTTGTTGGGTAATATGTTTATTATAAAAACTACGATCACTGTCATCAGGTCCAAAATCATGGTCGTCCCAAATAGCTATATTTTGAGTACTCGCAAGCAATGGCTGAACTTCTTTTATTGATCTTGAATGCGTGTAGCGATGATAAATACCTGATTTACTGCCCCAATCGGCTTCACGTAAATAAACATTATCGCCACCCCAAATCATAATGTCTGGATTTTTTTTAGCAATACTTTCAAAAATGGAATAGTTAGATCCATAGGGTTTTCCTGGTCTATCTAAAGCTTCTTCATTTATGTAAGAGCAGCTTCCCAATGCAATTGTAAAATCAGGGGCTTTTTCGCGCCACTGCCATAATTTTTTTGACGAAAATGAAGTATCATAAGGCAATACGACTTTTTGATTATTAATAAACAGATCGTAGTGGTATTGTTTGCCTTGCTCTAATTGTGTCAGCACAATATGATTGGTAAAATAATTATTCTCCAATGATTTATAGGTCTTCGAAGAAAAAACAACGGTTGGTTTGTCTATTGCATAATAATCAACTCGAACGGATGCTTCTTTTGTAGTTTGTGTCCAAATAACGGCTTCAGTCATTTCGCAATATCCTACCATAGGTCCGGATTGCAAAAGGTTGTTTTGAGAAAATCCGGTTATAGTCAACAGTAAAATCAAAGAAAGAAATATATTTTTCATAATCGTTTTATTTAATACAAAAATAGGTTGTGTAGGTTAAAAAAAGGAACTATTCCGTTAAGAAATTTAAAAATAAAATCGCACAAAAGGCATTAATGCATCGCTGTAAATACTTTTGTCTTTGTCAAATAATAAATTATAGCGCGCTCCAAGAGTTACATTGCCATTGCGATATCCTGCTCCAACATACAATGCAGTATTCCAATAGTTTTTGGTAACAGGATTTGGAATCATTTGGAGTTGTGTATTGACTCTTGCTTGTTCGACCTCCAAAGAAAGTTGTACTTTTTCGATTGGGTTAAATAAACTGATAGCACTTACACCATAAACACCTGTAGTATAATAATGTTTTGAATGAGTAAAGCTGCCGAGTAGTCCAGCGCCTATACTCACGTATTCATTTAGAGGATAAATAGCACTTGGAGCCAAGGTGATTTCGGTATAACCAGTTCCAAAATTCAATCCAAAACCACCCCCAAATTGTACTTGTTTCCAAAACTCTTTTGGTGTGTTTTTCGCAATCGTTTGCGAAAATGAAAACGAAAAACAAAACACAAATAGGATAGAGAGAATTATTTTCGATTTAAAAATGAGACTGAAAACGATTTTTTTCATGATTGTTTTAAATATTTTTAACAAAATTTAACGTAAAAGTAGGTTAAAAATAGGATTATATAGATTGGTTTATTGTACTTTTGTCAACAAATTAAACAAAAAGCATATTAATCAATAATTATGGATAGGTTTTCCTTTTTAAACGCAGCTCATACCGAATTTTTTGCTCAATTATACGATCAATATTTACAGAATCCAGATAGTGTTGAACCAAGTTGGAGAAGTTTTTTCCAAGGGTTTGACTTTGGGATGGCCACTTATAATGAAGAAAATGCCGCAGAACAAATGGCGATGTATTCTTCTAATTCAGTTGCTTCAGGACAAGTTTCTGAAAAAGTATTAAAAGAGTTTAATGTTCTTAAATTAATTGATGGGTATAGAACTCGTGGGCATTTGTTTACTAAGACCAATCCCGTTCGTGACAGAAGAACCTATTCGCCTAACTTAGCGATTGAAAATTTCGGATTGTCATCATCTGATTTGGAAACTGTATTTGATGCAGCTAAAATTTTAGGACACCAACCTGCCACTTTAAAAGAAATCATCCGTCGTTTAGAAAACTTATATTGCCAATCGATAGGTGTAGAATATATGTATATCCGTAAGCCAGAAGTGGTTCAGTGGATTCAAGACCGATTGAATGTTAATGATAACTTGCCTAATTTTAATATAGAGCAAAAGAAAAATATCCTTGACAAATTAAATGAGGCGGTTTCGTTTGAAAATTTCTTGCATACTAAATATGTGGGTCAAAAACGTTTCTCATTAGAAGGCGGAGAAAGTATTATTCCAGCTCTTGATGCTTTGATTGAAGCAGCTGCCGAAAAAGGAGTGGAGCAATTTGTCATGGGAATGGCACACCGTGGAAGGCTAAATATTTTGGCTAACATTTTCGGTAAAGCAACTCAAGATATTTTCTCTGAATTTGACGGAAAAGATTACGACCAAGAATATTTCGACGGAGACGTTAAATACCACTTGGGATTAACTTCAGAAAGAAAAACAAAATCAGGTAAATCAATCAATATTAATTTGGCACCAAACCCATCACACTTGGAGACTGTTGGAGCCGTTATTGAAGGAATTACTCGTGCCAAACAAGACAAATATTTTCCAGACGATTTCTCTAAAGTATTGCCAATTGCCGTTCACGGAGATGCGGCAGTAGCAGGTCAAGGAATTGTGTACGAAATTGTTCAAATGGCACAATTGGATGGTTACAAAACAGGTGGAACGATTCACTTAGTGATTAACAACCAAGTTGGTTTTACAACGAATTACCAAGACGCACGTTCTTCAACCTATTGTACGGATGTAGCTAAAGTAACGCTTTCGCCAGTATTACACGTAAATGCAGATGATACAGAAGCTGTGGTTCACGCCATGTTGTTTGCTTTAGATTATAGAATGACTTTTGGAGGAGATGTATTCATTGACCTTTTAGGATATAGAAAATACGGTCATAACGAAGGTGATGAGCCTCGTTTTACCCAACCTGTTTTATACAAAATCATTGCACGCCATAAAAATCCAAGAGATATTTATGCAGAGAAATTGATTGTTGACGGAATCATTGACCAAGCGTATGTAAACAAAATTGAAAGTGATTACAAAGCGAAATTGGACGAAAATTTACAAGAATCACGCAAGAAAGATTTGACCATCATCAAGCCATTTATGCAAGATGAGTGGCACGGATTTGTTCAGGTATCTGATGATGTAATGTTGGAAAAAGTAGACACAACGTACGACAAGAAAAAATTAGAAGGTATTTTAGAAACCATTTCTACATTGCCATCTGATAAAAAATTCATCAATAAAATTTCTAAGATTGTAACCGATAGAAAAACAATGTACGACAACAATGTAATTGATTGGGGTACAGCCGAAGCGTTGGCTTATGGTTCGTTGTTACAAGAAGGATACGATGTTCGTTTGTCAGGTCAAGACGTAGAAAGAGGAACTTTTTCTCACCGTCATGCCGTGGTAAAAGTAGAAGATAGCGAAGAAGAAGTAGTTCTTTTAAATTCAGTGAAAGATAAAAAAGGACAGTTTAATGCTTTTAACTCGTTCCTTTCTGAATATGGTGTTTTAGGATTCGATTATGGTTATGCTTTGGCTAATCCAAATGCCTTAACGATTTGGGAAGCACAGTTTGGAGATTTCTCAAACGGTTGCCAAATTATGATTGACCAATACATTTCTTGTGGAGAAGACAAATGGAACAACCAAAACGGTATCGTTATGTTATTGCCTCACGGATATGAAGGACAAGGAGCAGAGCACTCTTCGGCTAGAATGGAGCGTTATTTGCAACTTTGTGCTCGTCATAATATGTATGTAGCGGATTGTACTACACCCGCTAACTTCTTCCACTTGATGAGAAGACAAATGAAAACGAAATTCCGTAAGCCATTAGTAGTATTTTCTCCTAAGAGTTTATTGCGTCACCCATTGTGTGTTTCTACACAAGACGAATTAGCTAACGGAAGTTTCCAAGAAACAATTGACGACACCTCAGTAGATAAATCAAAAGTAAAAACAGTAGTTTTCTGTACAGGTAAATTTTACTATGATATATTAGCTGAAAGAGAAAAATTAGAACGAAATGATGTAGCTTTGGTTCGTATTGAGCAATTATTTCCTTTGCCAACAGAACAATTGAAAGCGATTATTGCGAGCTATCCAAATGCAGATGATTACGTTTGGGCACAAGAAGAGCCTAAAAACATGGGAGCTTACAGTTATATGTTAGTGAACTTTGATTTGGTTCCTTGGCGTTTAGCATCCTTAAAAAATTATGCAGCACCGGCTTCAGGAAGTCATACTAGAGATAGAAGACGTCATGCTGATGCCATTAGAATGGTTTTTGACAAAAATTTATTTAGATAAAAATATTTAAAATATGAAGAAATTTTTCTTTTTTGCCTTTTTAATTAGCTCGGTTTTAACTTTTTCGCAAGAACTAAAAAAACCTACAGAGGGTAAAGCAATGGTATACTTTGTTAGATCTAATGCAATGGGTTTTTTAATTAATTTTAAATACTTTGATGGTGAAAAATATTTAGGGAAGTTTAATTATGGTAAATATTTATCTTATGAGTGTGAACCAGGAAAACATTTATTTTGGTCTAAGTCTGAAAATGTAGATTTTGTTGAAGCTAATTTGGATGCGGGTAAGATTTATATTATTGATTCAGAACCCCAAATGGGTGCCTTTAAAGCCGGAGTCAAATTAGTACCATTTGTTGATGATGTACTTCAATATAAAAATGAGAAAAGATATTTAAAAGCAAAAGAAAGGATTTTAAAATCTATTACTGAAAATAAAGAGTACATTATTAGCAATGAAGATTTAGAAGAGGCTAAAATGGATTTGGAAGGCGTAATTAAGAGAAATATTGAAAAATATAATAATCGTAAAGCAAATGATTCCGGTTTTACTCAATTAACAGTAGAAATGGATTTTAAAAATTAATAAAACCAATAACAATATAAAGTTACATAAGATGATTTTAGAAATGAAAGTCCCTTCACCGGGGGAATCAATCAAAGAAGTAGAAATCGCAACTTGGTTAGTAAAAGATGGCGATTATGTAGAAAAAGACCAAGCCATTGCTGAAGTAGATTCAGATAAAGCTACTTTAGAATTGCCAGCAGAAGCTAGTGGTGTTATTACACTTAAAGCGGAAGAAGGTGATGCAGTTGCAGTAGGTGCAGTAGTTTGTTTGATTGATACCGCTGCAGCAAAACCATCAGGTTCAGCTCCGGCTCCAGCAGCAGAAGCGCCAAAAGCAGAAGAAAAGAAAGTAGATGCGCCTGTAGTTGCTCCAGCTCCAGCAGCAACCTATGCGGCTCAAGCACCTTCGCCAGCGGCTCGTAAAATATTAGACGAAAAAAACATCCAACCTTCTGACATTGTTGGAACAGGAAAAGATGGGCGTATCACTAAAGAAGATGCTGTGAATGCAGTGCCTTCAATGGGAACTCCAACAGGAGGTAGTCGTGGAACAGAAAGAGTAAAATTATCGATGTTGCGTCGTAAAGTGGCTGAACGTTTAGTGGCTGCTAAAAACGAAACAGCGATGTTGACTACTTTCAACGAAGTGAACATGACACCAATTAATAACTTGCGTAACGAATACAAAGATGCATTCAAAGCTAAACACGCTGGTGTTGGTTTAGGATATATGTCTTTCTTTACAAAAGCCGTAACAAGAGCATTACAATTGTATCCTGATGTAAATTCAATGATGGATGGAGACCATAAAGTAGCTTTTGATTTCTGTGATATTTCTATCGCGGTTTCAGGACCAAAAGGATTAATGGTACCCGTAGTTCGTAATGCAGAAAACTTAACGTTCCGTGGTGTTGAGGCTGAAATCAAACGTTTGGCAATAAAAGCGCGTGACGGACAAATTTCTGTAGATGATATGACAGGTGGAACATTTACTATTACTAATGGGGGTGTTTTTGGAAGTATGTTGTCTACACCAATTATCAATCCACCACAATCAGGGATCTTAGGAATGCACAACATTATTGAGCGTCCAATTGCTGTAAATGGAAAAGTAGAAATTCACCCAATGATGTATGTGGCACTTTCATATGACCACAGAATTATTGATGGACGTGAGTCTGTTGGTTTCTTAGTAGCAGTTAAAGAAGCCTTAGAAAATCCAGTTGAATTGCTTTGCGATAACAATCCTAAAAAAGCATTTGAGTTGTAAGAATTTTACAATCTCAGTTTAAATAATTGTTATTCTGAACTCGTTTCAGAATCTAAATCCTAAACTCCTTAAAGAGTTTAGGATTTTTTTGTTAATTTGTCTTTCATAAAAAATTACAATTATGTCATCCAATAAAAAGTCGGCTGCAATAGGGTTCATTTTCATTACTATGTTAATTGATATTACGGGTTGGGGAATAATTATTCCTGTTATCCCTAAATTAATCAAAGAATTGATCCATGGCGATATTAGTGAAGCAGCTAAATATGGAGGATGGCTAACCTTTGCCTATGCGATAACTCAGTTTTTGTTTGCACCATTAGTCGGTAATTTGAGTGATAAATTTGGGCGAAGACCTATCATTTTGATTTCGTTGTTTGCTTTTTCAATGGACTATTTGTTATTGGCTTTTGCGCCAACAATAGAATGGTTGTTTGTGGGGCGAATTATTGCCGGACTAACAGGCGCGAGTATTACTACTGCGACTGCTTATATTGCGGATGTAAGTACGCCTGAAAACAGAGCTAAAAACTTCGGAATGATAGGCGCGGCATTTGGATTAGGATTTATTATTGGACCCGTTATAGGAGGTTTGTTAGGGCAATACGGGGCTAGGGTTCCGTTTTATGCTGCAGCAGGTCTTTGTTTGTTAAACTTTTTGTACGGTTACTTTATTTTACCTGAATCATTGGCTAAAGAAAACAGAAGAACATTTGATATTAAAAGAGCCAATCCCATCGGTGCCTTATTACATTTGAAAAAATACCCTAAGTTGATAGGTCTTGTAATTGCTACATTTTTATTGTATGTAGCTTCTCATGCAGTACACAGTAATTGGAGTTTCTTCACCATGTACCAATTCAATTGGGACGAAAAAATGGTAGGGATTTCATTAGGTGCAATTGGACTTTTAGTAGGACTAGTACAAGGAGGTTTGATTCGATGGATTAATCCTATTTTAGGCAATCAAAAAAGTATCTATGTCGGAATGGCATTGTACACGATTGGAATGTTCTTGTTTGCTACTGCTACCGAAAGCTGGATGATGTTTGTCTTTTTAATTCCGTATTGTTTAGGAGGAATAGCTGGTCCAGCCATGCAAGCAGTAATTTCAGAACAAGTTCCTGCTAACGAACAAGGAGAAATCCAAGGGACAATGTCTAGTTTGATGAGTGCTTCGGCTATAATTGGTCCTCCAATGATGTCTACTGTGTTTTACTTTTTCACGCACAATCAAGCGCCTTTTAAATTTCCAGGAGCGCCTTTTGTTTTAGGAGGAGCGTTGATGCTTTTAAGTACAATTATTGCGTATTTGTCTTTCAAAAAACGCAACTAAATTTTATAATTCCCTATCCATGATACTAACCGATACACATACCCATTTGTGTTCCGAAGAATTTGACCAAGACAGAACTGAGATGATTCAGCGCGCTATTGCTGCTGGAGTTTCTCGATTTTTTATTCCGTCAATTGATAGCTCAGGAACACAAAAAATGTACGATTTGGAGGTGCAATTTCCAGAAAATGTTCGTTTGATGATAGGCTTACATCCGTGTTATGTAAAAGATAATTATTTGGACGAATTAGCTCATGTGGAAGCGCAATTAGCACAACACAAATTCTACGCAATTGGAGAAATAGGGATTGATTTGTATTGGGATAAAACGACTTTAGACATTCAAAAAATAGCGTTTCAACGCCAAATTCAATTGGCAAAACAACATAAATTAGCCATTAATATTCATTGCAGAGATGCTTTTGACGAAGTTTTCGAAGTGTTAGAATTGGAAAATTCACCTGAATTGTTTGGAATTTTTCATTGTTTTTCGGCCAATTTGGAACAAGCTAAAAGAGCGATTTCCTTTGGGTTAAAACTAGGAATAGGCGGTGTTGCGACATTTAAAAATGGTAAAATTGATCAGTTTTTAAATCAAATTGACTTACAACATATTGTACTCGAAACAGATTCACCTTATTTAGCACCGGTGCCGCATCGTGGTAAACGAAATGAGAGTAGTTATGCCGTTTTGGTAGCTCAAAAATTGGCGGAAATCTATCAATTACCCTTGGCGGAAATTGCACGCATTACCACCGAAAATTCCAAAGCTATTTTTGGGATTTAACCAATAATTGCCTTTAGATTGATATTTTTTTTGTTCTTTTGTCGAGTATAAAATTATTCCAAAATGCAAAAATTCGATGCGATTCGCCCTTTCTATGAAACTGAAGTAAATGAGGCGTTACAAAGTGTGATCCCACATCCCATGATGAAGGCTTTAATGAATTTTACTTTTCCGGATGTTGAGGATGAGGTTTGGAAAGCACAATTAAGAAAAACACATTCTATCCGTGATTTTCAATGTAATTTCATTTATCATACAGTTCAAAAAATTTTAGAAAATAGTTCCGATGGCTTGACTACATCAGGATTTGAACATTTAGAAAAAAATAGTTCGTATTTGTTCATTTCGAATCACAGGGATATACTTTTAGATACTACTTTATTGAATGCTGCTTTGTTTCAAAACGGTCATCTGATGACGGCTTCGGCAATTGGGGATAATTTAGTAAAGAAATCATTTGTAAAAACTTTGGCTCGATTGAATAGGAACTTTTTGGTTTTGAGAGGGTTGTCGCCAAGAGAAATGTTGCAGAGTTCCAAGTTGTTGTCTGAATATATGGGACAATTGATGTTGCATGAAAATCGTTCAGTTTGGATTGCGCAACGCGAAGGGCGAACAAAAGACGGAAACGACGAAACGAATCCCGGAGTGTTAAAAATGATTGGAATGGCATCAGACGAAGCGGATGTAATGCAGTATTTCAAAAAAATTAAAATTGTTCCCGTTTCTATTTCGTATGAATACGATCCAACTGATGTTTTGAAAATGCCACAGTTATTGGCAGAAGCGAATAACGAAGTCTATGTAAAATCTAAAAATGAAGATTTCAATACTATTTTGAGTGGGGTAATGGGACAAAAGAAACGCATCCATTTGCACATTGGAAAAGTATTGGATACTGAAATCGACCGAATAGTAGCTGAAAATGACAATTCAAATAAGCAAATTCAAGCTTTGGCACAAGAAATAGATGATGCGATTTTGAGCAACTATAAGTTGTGGCCTACTAATTTTATTGCTTACGACATTGTTCACAAAACCACGACCTATTCTCATTTATATACTGAAGCTGAAAAATCCCTTTTTGAGCGTCGTTTAGAAATGCGAATTGGTTTGGATAATCCAATTGCATTGGAAGGGTTTTTAGCTATGTATGCTAATCCTGTAGTGAACAAATTAAAATATTCTCATGCTTTCTAAAGCAAAAATATTGTTGATTTATACTGGTGGAACTATCGGTATGAAAAAGGACTTTGTTACGGGTTCTTTGAAAGCATTCAATTTTAGTAAATTGTTGCAACGCATTCCAGAACTTAAATTGTTGGATTGCGAAATCGAAACCATTTCGTTTGAAAATCCAATTGATTCTTCTAACATGAATCCAGAGAAGTGGGTAAAACTCGCTACTATTGTTGAAGAAAATTACAATTCATTTGATGGGTTTGTAGTGCTTCATGGTTCAGATACGATGTCTTATACAGCTTCAGCTTTGAGCTTTATGTTAGAGAATTTGGCTAAGCCAATTATTTTTACAGGTTCTCAATTGCCTATCGGTGATTTGAGAACGGATGCTAAAGAAAATTTAATTACTGCCATTCAAATTGCATCTTTGCGTGAAAACGGACAAGCTGTTGTCCAAGAAGTGGGACTATATTTTGAATATAAATTGTACCGCGGTAACAGAACCACTAAAATTAATGCCGAACATTTTAAAGCATTTACTTCGCCGAATTATCCTTTTTTGATTGAATCAGGAGTTCATCTAAAATGTAACCAAGAGTTGTTTCTGCCTATTAATAATTTGCCTTTGCAGGTACACAAAGAATTAGATACCAATGTTATCATTCTGAAATTATTTCCTGGAATAAGTGAACAAGTGGTGGAAGCGGTGCTTTCAATATCCAATTTGAAAGGAGTGGTATTGGAAACCTACGGAGCAGGAAATGCGCCAACTGATGAATGGTTTTTGAATGTGTTGCAAAAAGCAATTCAAAAAGGAATTCATATCGTGAATGTAACACAATGTTCGGGCGGTAGTGTTCGAATGGGGCAATATGAAACTAGTACTGCTTTACGATCTATTGGTGTAGTATCTGGAAGTGACATGACTACTGAAGCGGCGATTACTAAGTTAATGTATCTTTTAGGTAAGAATATTCCATCGTCACAATTTCAAAATATTTTTGAAACGGCATTACGTGGCGAAATTCAAGAATAGTTCATTTTCGTTTTTATACGTCATTTTTTTTTAAGTTATTTGCAAACCTTTTTAGAGAGGTGTCCGAGTGGTTGAAGGAGCAAGCCTGGAAAGTTTGTATATGGGTAACTGTATCGTGGGTTCGAATCCCATCCTCTCTGCAAAACAAAAAAACTCAAGAAACATCTTGAGTTTTTTTGTTTTTAATACCAACACCAATTTCAAAACAATATCTTTGTTATGAAAGAACAAAAATACAACGCCATGAACTACCTCTTCCGACTTTATGCTAAAACTTTACTGGTTTTTAGTTTATTATTAGTCTCGTTTTTTTCAGTTTTTGCGCAAGAGATGCCTCCTGTTGAAAGTAAGTTGACCAAAATAGACTCCTTGTATCGAGAAGATCAGTTTTATATAGGATTGACATATAATTTATTAAAAAACACACCTGTTGCTTTTTCCAATGATAAATTTTCGACAGGCTTGTCGGTAGGTTTTTTGAGGGATATGCCAATTAATTCAAATAGAAATCTAGCTATTGCGCCAGGACTCGGTTTAACATTCAACAATTACAGTCAGAACATCGGAATCACAACCGCCAACGGGACTCCTGTTTATACTGTTCTAACTGATGCATCAGCCTATTCAAATAATAAATTTTCCCAATTGTTTATTGATCTTCCATTAGAATTCAGATGGAGAGGTTCCACTTTTGAAAATCATAGATTCTTTCGTATTCATGGAGGATTAAAATTGAGTTATTTGTTATATGATCGATCGGTTTTTCGAAGTGATTCGGGAGATACTATCATAACGGACAATGTTGATTTTAATAAACTTTTGTACGGCACGTATGTTTCGGCGGGTTATGGCGGAGTCAATTTATATGTTTATTATGGGTTAAACCCACTATTCAAAACGGCACAAATAGCAGGTACTAAAGTCGATATGAAGTCGTTAAATATTGGACTTATCTTTTATATTTTGTAGTTCGAAAGTCTGAATTCGAAAAGAAGTGCTATTTTTGAAAAACAAAATTATAAAATGAGCTTGCTCGCTTTTTGAATTCATGAACATAACCATCCAAAATAGCATTGCACAATTAGGCGCTGAATTTGTTGGCAATCCAAAAGAAGCCGTCATTGATTCGGTAGCAATTGACAGTCGCTCGTTGCAAAATAGTGCTACTACCTTGTTCTTTGCTTTGGTGGGCCCTAATAATGATGCGCATTCGTATATCAAAGAGTTGATTGAGAAAGGAGTTCAGTATTTTGTGGTAACTCATATTCCTGAGGATTGTCAAGGCAAAGCCAATTTTTTGATTGTCAAAAATACTTTGGAGGCATTGCAACAATTTGCGACCTATTATCGTTCCTTGTTCGATTTTCCAGTAATTGGAATTACAGGGAGTAATGGCAAGACCATTGTAAAAGAATGGCTTAATTTTGTATTAAGTCCAGACTATAATATCATTCGAAGCCCAAAAAGTTACAATTCGCAAGTGGGCGTTCCATTATCAGTAATTGGGATTAACGAACAACATAATTTCGGGATTTTCGAAGCTGGGATTTCTACCGTTTCTGAAATGGAGAAATTAGCACCTATAATTCGACCAACCATTGGGGTGTTGACCAATATTGGTTCGGCACACGATGAAGGTTTTTCGTCTACGGCCGAAAAAATAAAAGAAAAATTACGTCTTTTTGATCGTACTCAAATTTTGATTTACGAGAAAAACGAACAAGTAGATGCACTAATTCCATCTACAATCACCACCTTTTCTTGGAGTTGTACAACCACAGATGCGGATGTTTTCATAACTAAAACAAGAAGTGCGAATACCACTATTTTAAACGTTCGTCACGCGAAAGTACAGTTTGAAATAACCATTCCATTTCATGATGAAGCAGCAATAGAAAATGCTATTTCGTGCTTGCTTGTATTGTTGTATTTGAACTACGATCTGGCTATCATTCAAAACAGAATGGCTTTGTTGTACCCTGTCGAAATGCGTTTGAAAGTAAAAGACGGAATCAACAATTGTAGTTTGATTGATGATAGTTATAGCGCCGATTTTCAATCGTTAAAAATCGCTTTGGATTTTTTAGAAAGCCAAAAACAAGCTTCAAATAAAACAGTAATTCTATCGGATATTTATCAAAGTGGTTTGTCCAATAACGAATTGTATTCGAGAGTAGAACAGTTACTTGTTGCCAATAAAATCAGTCGCGTGATAGGAATTGGAGAAACGATTTCTCAGTTTCAAAATCAATTTAAAAACTGTACTACCTTTAAAAATACGACGGAGTTTTTAGCGCAAATAGAACAACTGAATTTCGAAAACGAAACCATTTTAATCAAAGGCGCTAGAAGTTTTCAGTTTGAAAAAATTGTGGCGGCTTTGGAAGAAAAAACGCATGAAACCGTTTTGGAAATCAATTTGAATGCCATTAGTCACAACCTGAATTTTTACAAATCCAAATTGCTTCCCAACACTAAAATGATGGTGATGGTCAAAGCTTTTGGCTATGGAAATGGCGGTTTTGAAATTGCTAAATTGCTAGAATACCATCAAGTTGATTATTTGGGAGTAGCTTTCGCCGATGAAGGAATAACCCTTAAAAATGCGGGAATCCAATTGCCAATTATGGTTTTAAATCCAGAGTCTACAAGTTTTTCAGCGATTATTCAGCACGAATTAGAACCCGAAATATACAGTTTAAAAGGACTAAAAGCCTTTCTTAAAATAGCAGAACAGCACCATTTACAACATTTTCCAATTCATATTAAATTGGATACAGGAATGCACCGTTTGGGTTTTGAAGCCGATACCATTCAGGAGTTGATTCAGACTTTGAAAGGCAATCAACGTGTTGAGGTAAAAAGTATTTTGTCACACATGGCGACCAGCGATGCCGAAGAACATAAAGAATTTGCGTTATCTCAAATTCGTTTGTTTGAGGAATTGTCAAGCCAATTGATGCTTGAATTAAACATTCAACCGATTCGTCATATTTTGAATACTTCTGGTATTAGTAATTTTCCTCAAGGACAATACGATATGGTGCGTTTGGGCATCGGATTGTATGGTGTTTCCAATGATTCCGAAGAACAAAAGTATTTGGAAAATGTAAGTACGTTGAAGTCGGTTATTTCGCAAATCAGAACGATTCCTACTGGAGATAGCGTGGGTTACGGTCGTCGATTTATGGCTGAAAAACCGACCCGAGTAGCTACAATTCCAATAGGGTATGCCGATGGAATTGCGCGACTATGGGGCAATGGTATTGGTTATGTTTCCATTAATAAACAAAAAGCCAAAATTCTTGGAAGTATTTGTATGGATATGTTGATGGCGGATGTTACGGGAATAGAATGTGCTGAAGGTGATGCCGTGATCATTTTTGGCGAAAGCCCAACGGTTATCGAAATGGCGCAAAAAACACATACTATTCCTTATGAGATTTTGACCAGTATTTCGCAACGAGTGAAACGAGTTTTCTACAGAGAATAATTAATAAAAATAGTATGGGATTTTTTACAGATTTTAAAGCCTTTTTAATGAAAGGCGAAATTGTCAACTTGGCCACAGCGGTTATTGTTGGGGGTGCTTTTGGGAAGATCGTGACCTCATTTACTAATGATGTGCTAATGCCGCCTATTGGGTTGCTTTTAGGAAGAGTGGATTTTAAAAATCTAAAATTAGTACTTCAGGATGGCGTTCCTCCAGTGGTAGAGAAGGGAGTGCAGAAAACGCCTGCTATCGCTGAGGTTACACTAAATTACGGTGCTTTTATCCAAATCATTTTTGATTTCGTAATTATCGGGTTTTGTATTTTCATTGTGTTGAAAGCCTATGAGAAAGCCCAACAAAAAATCAAAAAAGACGACGAGCCTAAGCCAGTTTCAGGCCCAACACAAGAACAATTATTAACTGAAATCAGGGATTTATTGAAAAACAAATAGTAATGTTATAAATATAACAATTTGTTATTTTTTGTGAACAACCTTGTTTCGAGTTGAGTATTGGTTACTTTTGCCCAATAAAATTAGAATTCAATAATAAAAATATACGATGAGAATAGCAGTAGTAGGTGCTACCGGTATGGTAGGCGAAATAATGTTAAAAGTATTAGCAGAAAGAAATTTTCCAGTAACCGAATTGATTCCAGTAGCTTCTGAAAAATCAGTAGGTAAAGAAATTGATTTCAAAGGAAATAAATACAAAGTAGTTGGATTGCAAACAGCAGTCGATATGAAAGCAGACATTGCTTTGTTTTCTGCAGGTGGAGGAACTTCATTAGAGTGGGCACCAAAATTTGCGGCAGCTGGAACTACAGTAATTGATAATTCATCAGCTTGGAGAATGGATACCACTAAGAAATTAGTAGTTCCTGAAATCAACGCAGGCGAATTGACGAGAGAAGATAAAATTATTGCTAATCCCAATTGTTCGACTATCCAAATGGTATTAGCATTGGCTCCTTTGCATAATAAATACAACATCAAACGTATCATCGTTTCTACCTACCAATCTATTACTGGTACAGGAGTGAAAGCAGTGCAGCAATTTGAAAATGAATGCGCTGGTGTTGAAGGTGATATGGTGTACAAATACAAGATCAACAGAAACTGTATTCCACAATGTGATAGTTTTGAAGACAATGGCTACACTAAAGAGGAAATGAAATTAGTCAACGAAACGAAGAAAATCTTAAGCGACAACAGTATTGCGGTTACAGCAACAGCGGTTCGTGTACCTGTGGTAGGCGGGCATAGTGAAGCTTTGAATGTGGAGTTTACCAATGATTTTGATGTGAATGAAGTACGTACTATTTTGAGTCAGACAGACGGAGTAGTGGTTCAGGACAATTTAGACACCTTTACCTACCCAATGCCACGATATGCTGAAGGTAAAAATGAAGTTTTTGTAGGTAGAATTCGTCGTGACGAAAGCCAACCGAACACTTTAAACATGTGGGTTGTGGCAGATAATTTGAGAAAAGGAGCTGCTACAAATACCATCCAAATTGCAGAGTATTTGATTGCTGCAAAATTGGTGTAAGTAGTTTAATACTAATAAATAAACCATTTATGATTTAGATAATTCTGAATTGTAAATGGTTTTTCTTTTTTGGTTTACTTATATTTGTTGCCAATGAAACAAAAGCAATTTTTGATACGGTTTTTCTTTGCATTAGCACTATTGACTTCAATAGTTGTGCAATCGTTTCATGGATTGGAGCACCTTGAAAAACAATTTTCACAAAAAGTATGTGAACACAAACAACGGAATTCAACTGAATTAACCCATCAACACAAGGGTTTTGAGCAGTGTATGGTTTGTGCTATATCGTTTCAAAGTGGACTTGATACAACCCATTTTCAGTATCAATTAGTATCAGTTCCTGAAGTATCAGCGCGTTTCTTTTTTAATTTTCCCACCGTTATTTCTTTTTCAGGAAGTTCCTATTCTTTACGCGGACCTCCTGAGTATAATGTTTAAATCGAATTTTTAGTCGGTTCTGTTTTAGAACACGATTCTTTTAACATTATATCTATTGATCATGAAAAAATTTATTTTTGCCTTGGTAGTAAGTTGTACTGCCTTGATGCAAGCACAAAATACGGTTTCAGGAACTATAACTGATTCCAATAACAAAGCGCTTTCTGGCGTTTCCATTTACATTCAAGAACTACAAAAGGGAACCGTTTCAAAAGCTGACGGAACCTATAATTTGTCTAATTTACCTAAGGGTACTGTTACGATTTCCTATGTTTTAGTGGGATATGGTAAACAACACAAAACATATACAGGGAATCAAAAACAAACTACTATAAACGTTCAATTAGCGACTTCCATTTTTGAAATGGATGAAGTAATTGTTTCTACTGCCTTCAATAAATTACAATCACAAAATGTGATGAAAGTAGCGCACGAAACCATGAAAAATTTGTCTCGAAAAGGAACGTCTACTTTAATTGAGGGATTAGCAACCATTCCAGGAGTTTCGCAAGTATCGACCGGTGCTTCTATTGGTAAACCCGTGATTCGAGGATTGAGCGGTAACCGAGTATTGGTTTATTCGCAAGGAGTTCGTGTAGAAAACCAACAATTTGGAGATGAGCATGGTTTAGGATTAAACGATGCTGGTGTTGAAAGTGTAGAAGTAATAAAAGGGCCTGCTTCGTTGTTGTATGGGTCTGATGCTTTGGGAGGTGTGCTGTATTTTAACCCAGAGAAATTTGCCATTGCCAATTCGTATAAAGTAAATTTTAGTCAAAAACTATTTGCAAACACTTTGGGAAGTAATTCCTCGTTGGGACTAAAAACAAGTACTGATAATTGGAAATTCTTAGCGCGAGGAACTTTGAATACCCATTCCGATTATACCACTGCAGACGGAGAACGTGTTACCAACACGCGTTACCAAGAAAAAGATTTTAAAACAGGTTTGGGCTATAGTGATGCTTCTTTTTCTTCGGTGCTGCGATACAATTTCAATGACTTAAATTTAGGAATTCCAGAAGAAGGTATAGCAGAGCAAAGTAAAAGCAAAAGCGTTTTGTTTCCAAAACAAGCCGTATCGAATCATTTGATAAGTCTAAATTCGAGTATCTTTTTCAATACTTCAAAAATGGATTTGGATTTTGGATTTATTTCAAATGACAGATCTGAATTTGAAGATAGTGATGTAGCGGTTTTGAAAATGAAGTTAAATACCTTCAATTACAACGCGAAGTATTATTTACCATCTTCTACAAAAAGGCAAACCATAGTGGGAGTTCAAGGGATGCATCAAACGAATGTGAATTCGGGTGAAGAGTATTTAATTCCAGATGCAGTTACCAAAGATTTTGGAGTTTTTGGAACTACCAATTACGAATGGAACTCCAATGTGATTCAGGCAGGTTTACGTTTTGATACGAGAAAATTAACTTCTGAAGCTCAGGGTGTTTTTGGCGAAGAAGGATCTTTTGAAGCTTTGAGTAAATCGTATACGAGTTGGAATGCTTCCTTGGGATATAAAACTAATTTTAGTGAGGCTATTATTTTTAGGTTGAATCTAGCGTCTGGATTTAGAGCGCCGAATTTGGCTGAATTGTCTTCTAACGGTGTTCACGAAGGAACGAATCGATATGAAATTGGGAATTCTAATTTAAAAACGGAGCAAAACTTTCAAACAGATTTGAATTTGGAATACAAAACCGAACACTTTGAATTTTTTGTAAACGGATTCTATAATCACATCAATGATTTCATTTACATCAATCCTTCAGGTGAATCAATAGATGATAATGCCGTTTTCAATTACATTCAAAACAACGCGAATCTTTACGGAGGAGAAATAGGCTTACATTTTCACCCACATCCTTTAGATTGGTTGCATTTTGAAACGAGTTTTGAAACGGTAACTGGAAAAAAACAAAACGGTGAGTATTTGCCTTTAATACCGGCGAATAATTGGAATAATACCTTGCGTTTCGAATTGAATGACAGCAATTGGTTAAAAGAAAGTTTTGCTACGATTGGATTGAATTCAACATTGAATCAAAACAATGTAAGTGGTTTTGAAACCATAACGCCAGGCTATAGTATTTTAAATCTTGGTTTTGGTGGGACACTTCAACTAGGGAAAACAAAAATGGATGTCAACTTAAATGGAAATAATATTACTGATAAAAAATACACCGCACATTTATCAAGACTTAAAACGGATGGTATTTCCAATATGGGAAGAAATCTTGTATTGAGTTTGAGCTTCAATATGTAAATTTTTATAGCTTCCAGTTTTTTCAAAAGACTGGAAGCTTATTTATTCTTCCAGTAACATTGTCGCTAGTCTTTCATCTCTTTGGTATACATCTTCATAGAAATGAATTTCACCATCTTTAGTGACCCAAGCTGTAAAATAACCAATATAAACGGGAATTTTTTTGGGTAAAGCGTACCATTTTTCAATTCTACTCTTCATAGCAGTTTCGATCCGACTACTAGGCCATTTTTTATCTTTTTTCATGAGAAGATGTGCTAATGCTACTGGTTTTTCAAGTCGGATACAACCATGACTAAATGCTCTCTTTTCTTCGTCAAATAAACTTTTGGAAGGTGTGTCGTGCAAATAAATTAAATTAGAATTTGGAAAGAGAAATTTAACAACTCCCAAAGCGTTTTTTGGGCCCGGTTTTTGGCGCACTCCGCCGTTATGCCATTCCATGTTGTGTGTTTGGAGATAATTAGGATTTTTGGCTATTGCAGGCAGAATTTCTTTATTCAAAATATTTTTAGGAACATTCCAATAGGGACTAAATACAATGTATTTCATATCAGCACTAAAGACAACGGTTTTGTGTAATGCTTTTCCAACGACAACTTTGGATTCCAAAACCGAGTTTCCATTTTCAAAATAGCGCAATTGATACGCTGGAATATTAATAAAAATATAGCTGTCTGTCACTAATGAAGGGGATGAAAACCATCGACAACGTTCCATATTGACTATGATAGTTTTGATACGTTGGGCAATTGGAACATTCAAGTGAGAGAGATTTTTTTTAGTAATTAGAGCTCCGTCACCCAAATTGTTTCTTTTATTGTACCGCACAATTCCTTGAGCCAAGAGGGTGTCAAATTGGATACTTTGCGAATCAGAATCTAGATCGCTTAATAGGTACAATCGGTGTCGAATTGCAGCTATAATTTTCGCGCTGTATCCTAATTTTAATTGTGTTATTTTTGGGTCTAAAACTATAGGGTTCCATGCTAATTTTTCCAAAGCGCGGTATTTTTTCAAGACTTCGCGCAGGCGATAATACTGTCCAGAAATTTCTTTTTCGTCTTTGTTTAATAAAGAAGGATTCTCGAGAATGGAGTCCAAATAACTCACAAAAGAGAGTTTTTTTCTTGGTAAATACCAGCCGAGTTCATTGCTTTTTTCAATTGCTAAACCTTTATACACTTTATTCACATAATAAAAATACATGCAGGAAATTAGCAATTCATCGGTAATTTTTGGTTTTTCATTTCCATTTTCATCTTGAAAAACAGTTTCCAATTCGTCTTGATACGGAATTTTTGATTCAATTCCTTCCGTGGAAAGTGTAGTTGCTTTATTGTATAATAAATACCCCACTTCTTTAATCCCTTTTTGGTCAAACCAGATGTAATTATAGTCTTGTTTTTGATATAAAGCGATTACTTCTTTTTGAAATTTTTTAAAATCAGGGTGTTGTTTAAAAAAAGAGGCAACCAAAGAGCTATCAAAAACAGCTGCGCTTAATTGATTTGGTCTTGATTGAAGTTTGTTTTGGACAGATGCATTGTTAATTTTGTTATTTTGACAAGAAACAATAAGAAGTCCAAAAAGCATAATTATTTTAGTCAACAAGCCGATAGTCTTTTTCATAATTTGGAAGAGTTACTATTAAATTTACATAATAAAATCGGTATTCTTCTTAAATATGGAATAAACACGGGTGTAGTATCCGATTTTAAAACTATATTTAAATCCTTAAATTTAATTGACATGAAATATCTTATAATTGTAGTTACGGCTTTGTTTGTGTTGAATATAAACCATGTATTTGCGCAAAAATCTACTCAAAATACAGAAGAAGTAGATAAAATTTTAAATGATTGGCATAAAGCTGCCGCTGAAGCAAATTTCAAGGCTTATTTTGATTTGATGACAGAGGATGCCATTTTTATTGGTACTGATGCAACCGAAAACTGGAATCGAAAAGCATTCGAAGACTTTTCAAAACCGTATTTCGACAAAGGCAAGGCATGGTCTTTCACTGCGATAGAACGCCACGTTTTTTTTGATTCAACAGGAAATTTAGCTTGGTTCGACGAGTTGTTATCAACCCATATGAAAATTTGTAGAGGTTCTGGGGTTATGGTTAAAATTGGTTCAGAATGGAAAATTAAACATTATGTTTTGTCAATGACCATTCCTAATGAGAATATTGACGAAGTAATCAAAATAAAAGCTCCTATTGAAGATTTAATTATTCAGCAGTTCCCTAACAAATCTTAATTTTGTTTTTTTAGAACAACTAATAATTTTAGAAATAGTCCGCTTTTGTCGTATATATTTCCTTAATTTTGCCGAAATATTCTAAAAAAGTGGGAAGTAAAAATAAATTAAAAAGGTTCAAGGAAAACGAAACGTTCACCAATGTTTTTCAACCAACTAGAGAAGAAGTAGTAGGAAATTTATTTCCGTTGAAAGGAAAATGGAACGTTGATTTTTTTAAAAATGACAATCCTATAGTTTTGGAGTTAGGTTGTGGCAAAGGAGAATATTCCGTTGGTTTGGCCGAAAGATATCCCAATAAAAACTTTATCGGAATAGATATTAAAGGAGCTCGTTTTTGGCGTGGTGCTAAAACGGCTGTAGAAACGGGATTGCATAATGTGGCTTTTGTTCGAACACAAATCGAATTAATCAATCATATTTTTGCAGAAAATGAAGTAGACGAAATTTGGATTACTTTTCCAGATCCACAAATTAAATACAAGCGTACGAAGCATCGTATGACCAATTCAGAATTCTTACAATTGTATAAAAAAATTCTGAAGAAAGAAGGTGTCATGAACCTGAAAACTGATAGCGAATTCATGCACGGTTATACGCTAGGTTTATTGCACGGGGAAGGTCACGAAGTTTTGTATGCGAATCATAATGTGTACAAAAACGAGGGAAGTCCAGAAGAAGTAACTGCTTTTCAAACATTTTATGAAAAACAATATTTAGAAATTAACAAAGCAATTACGTATATTCGATTTAAAATTAAATAGTGTCGTTTCGGTTTCAGTTATTGAAGTAAAAGCAACACATTGGTACTGAAACAAAGCACTATATGACTATTATTTCCACATTATTTTTTGGGTTCATCAGTGCAGTCATCGGTATTTTTCCACCTGGATTAATCAACATGACAGCAGCTAAAGTCAAAATAAAAGAAGGGAAACGTGCCGCCCTTTGGTTTGTTGTGGGAGCAATACTTATTATCGTTTTACAAGTTTATTTGGCGATTCTATTTGCGCAATTTATTGGAGAGCGTCCTCAGGTGGTTGTTCTGCTTAGAGAAATTGGTTGTGGTATTTTTACACTTTTAACCGTCTATTTTTTAGCTATTGCTAAACCACCTCAAAAGATCAAAGGCAAAATTAAAAAGCAACGAACATCAACTCGATTTTTTCTAGGAATGTTGTTGTCGGGTTTAAATTTCTTCCCAATTCCATATTATGTTTTAGTTAGTTTATCGTTAGCCTCGTATGGTATTTTTGTTTTCGACCCACTTCCCATTTTTGTTTTTGTGCTAGGAGCAGTATTAGGTTCTTTTCTTGTTTTTTATACGTACATCTCTTTCTTTAGTAAAATTGAGAATAAAACCGATTTTTTTATGCAAAACATGAATAAAATTATTGGAAGTATTACAGGATTAGTTGCGTTAATTACCCTATTCAATATTATTAATTACTACTGGAATTAATCATGCTATGGCAAAAGTAAATGATAATTTCTTTGAACGCGTTTACACTATAGTAAGACAAATTCCTTATGGAAAAGTGACTTCCTATGGTGCTATTGCCAAAGCTTTAGGAACCGCACGTTCAGCAAGAATGGTCGGTTGGGCAATGAACGCTTCACACCATTTAGAAGATGTTCCGGCACATCGAGTGGTCAATCGAAAAGGATTATTGACAGGGAAATTGCATTTCGACGGAACTAACTTAATGCAACAATTATTAGAAAACGAAGGTATTGAAGTGAGAGACAATCAAATTCTTGATTTTGAAACTCATTTTTGGGAACCTGAAATGCCAAAATAAACCATAATTTCTTATGATAAATCAAATAATGTGACTCGATTTGATTATCAATAAATCCAATCCAAAAGCACTGAAATAACAATAGAATCTGTTATATTTGCAATTCATATTCAGTTTAAATAAATGAAATTTAAACGCATAATTTTTTTGAAGAAACAAAATGAAATTAGATAGAAAAGAGATTCTGAAAGCCTTAGAAACCATTTCGATTGCAGGTGAAGGGAAAAACATGGTGGAGAGCGGAGCAGTGGCAAATGTAGTTACTTTTGGAGATGAGGTTGTAGTTGATTTGGTGTTGCATACTCCAGCGATGCACATCAAAAAAAGAGCCGAAGATGATATCAAAAAAACAATTCACGATTTAGTTTCGCCAGATGCGAAAGTCAAAGTAAATAGTAAAGTGGAAGTGGCTGATAAACCCGAAATTAAAGGGAAAGCCATTCCTGGAATCAAAAATATTATTGCGGTAGCCTCTGGAAAAGGAGGAGTAGGAAAATCTACAACTACTGCAAATTTAGCCGTTTCTTTGGCTAGAATGGGATTCTCAGTAGGAATTTTAGATGCTGATATTTACGGTCCTTCAATGCCAATTATGTTTGATGTTGAAGACGAGAAGCCAATTTCTATTGAAGTCAACGGGAAATCTAAAATGAAACCTGTTGAAAGTTATGAAGTAAAAATTCTATCTATTGGATTTTTTACTTCTCCAAGTCAAGCGGTTATTTGGCGTGGGCCAATGGCTGCAAAAGCCTTGAATCAAATGATTTTTGATGCTGATTGGGGCGAATTGGACTTTATGTTAATTGACCTACCTCCAGGAACAGGAGATATTCACCTTTCTATTATGCAATCCTTGCCTATTACCGGTGCTGTTGTTGTAAGCACACCTCAAGCGGTTGCTTTGGCTGATGCCAAAAAAGGAGTGTCCATGTTCTTGTCAGAAGCAATCAATGTGCCTGTTTTGGGAATTATTGAAAACATGGCGTATTTTACACCAGAAGAATTACCGAATAATAAATACTATATTTTTGGACAAGAAGGCGCTAAAAACTTAGCTGCCGACTTGAATGTTCCTTTCCTTGGAGAAGTGCCAATTGTTCAATCCATTCGCGAAGCGGGAGATTATGGACGACCTGCTGCAATGCAAGAAGGTTCAGTAATCGAATCGGTTTTCCAGGAAATCACACGAAATGTAGTACAACAAACGGTAAATAGAAATGATAGTTTACCTGCAACCGAGGCGATTAAAATAACTACAATGGCGGGTTGTTCAGCAGTTAAGAAATAATTTTAAAGATATGACAACAGAAGAAGTATTGGCTAATGTGCTAAAAGCCTTAGACGAAATTAGACCTTTTTTAAATTCAGATGGTGGAGATATTTCATTAGTTGAAATCCAAGAAGATAAGCATGTGATAGTCCGTTTAGAAGGTGCTTGTACTAGTTGTAGCGTGAACCAAATGACTTTAAAAGCAGGAGTGGAAACTACAATTAAAAAATATGCACCACAAATAGAAACAGTAGTCAATGTACTTTAATTAGATACTGTTTGCTCAATTACACACAACTAGATATACAATAAGAATGGACGTTTTAATTAAAATTAAAGACAGAGAAGGAGTAGTTCATGAATTGCAGGCGCCAACAGATATGGCGATGAATATTATGGAATTATGCAAGGCTTATGAGCTTCCAGTAGAAGGAACTTGTGGCGGAATGGCGATGTGTGCTTCTTGTCAATGTTATGTTTTAAACGATGTGCCTCTACCCGAAAAAGGAGATGATGAAGAGGCAATGTTGTCTGAAGCATTTTATGTGAAATCAAATAGTCGTTTGGGTTGCCAAATTCCAATAACGGAAAGTCTTGATGGATTGGAGTTAGAATTGGCTCCAGAAAATTAAAAGTTAAGCCCTGTCCGTGTGATAGGGCTTTTATTTTTGAACAATTTCACTTGCTTTGGGTGCTATTTTGTCTACAAATAAGGAATAGGCCTTTTCTGAAGGATGCAGTCCGTCTGTGGCTATCAAATTAGTTTCTGTTAACCCTTTTCTTGTGATGTCGGTGATATTTATAAAAGTAATACCATTGGTATCGCAATAATTTTTTGCGAATGTATTATAACGATCGATTTCTGTGGAGATTTTGGTAGGAGTTCTAGATTGTTGCCCGAATGGAGTGTAAGCATAATCAGGGATTGAAACAACAATAACATTGTTTTTGTCTCCTTTCGCTAATGTAATAGCTGTTTGTGCCAATTGCGGAAACTCACTTTCGTAAATACTAAATTCTTTATTTTGATATTGATTATTCACCCCAATAAGTAAAGTGACCAACTTATAATCGCTTGTTGGTTGCTGTTCTTTAATCGCTTGGATTAAATTAGAACTCGTCCAGCCTGTTTGTGCAATGATTTTTAAATCTACCGTTAAATTAGGAATAGTAGATTCAAGTTTTTTCTTTAGTTGTTCTGGGAAACGACATGTAACGCAAACACTTTCTCCAATTGTATAGCTATCTCCTAGGGCGATATAAGAAACTTTCTTACTTACAGGTTGTGGCTGAGGTAAAGGTGCTTGTCTAGTATTGGCTATGGAAACAAAAGTTGATTTTTCGTTAGAACATTGGTTAAAAAACAGCACTACAACCATCAAAATGAAAAGTTGTAGTGCTGTTTTTATATGTCTTGAAAAATGTTCCATTAGCTGTATTAAGCAGTTTCCAAAGTCAAACTCAGTTGTTCTTCGATAGCATCCCAAAGTCCGATTCGTTTTTCTAAAGCTAAAATTGAAACAGCTTCCACTTCATTCCATTTTTGAGCATCGGTTCCGCATAATTCGGAAATCATTTGCATTGCCATAGGACCATGTTCATCTGCATCTAATTCGATATGTCTTTCAAAATAGTAAATCAGTTTTCTTAAATCAGTTTCTGGGAAATTAGCTTGAAAGTTTTTCAAAATGGCAGTAAACATACTTGGAATTAAATCTTCTCTTCCAAAAGTAAATGCAGCAGCAATTTCGTGCGCTTTTCCTTGTTCAATTACTCTAAAAGTAAAATCTAAAAAAGCTTTTATGTTGGGATGTAAATCGCTGGTTTTAATCGCTACAAATATATTGTTCAATGATTGAATATTGGCTAAAAAACGCTCTACTTCAGTTGTATTAGCACCGCAATCTTGCATCGCCTCCAAATACATTTCGTAATGACTTTGGCGACGACCGTCTAGTGTTAAATCACTTTCTTCGGCCACTACAATTTCGTTGATTAAATAGCGAGTTTCGGTATTTACTGTTGGAAACCAAGGTGTAGTAGTACACGTTAATTTGGATTGCAATGCTTTCAAAAGCGACATGAAATCCCAAACGGCATAGACGTGACTTTCTAAAAAACGGTGCAAGTCTTCAATACTTTGTACTTTAGAATATAAGGGATGTTGTAATAACGTCTCTTTATGAGATTGAATACTGTTGTTAATAGTTTCGATATTCATTGTTGTGAATTTTTTTGTAAAAATAGAAAAGCTTCTTGTTTCCAAGAAGCTTTTACTATCGATTTTATGAATACTTTAATAACTGTTTGTTTTACTTAAAAGCAGATAGTCCAGTAATATCCATTCCGGTGATTAATAAATGAATATCGTGCGTGCCTTCATACGTGATTACTGATTCTAAGTTCATCATGTGTCGCATAATAGAATATTCTCCCGTAATTCCCATTCCGCCTAGCATTTGTCTCGCTTCACGCGCTATGTGTATGGCCATATCTACATTATTTCGTTTAGCCATTGATATTTGTGCTGTAGTGGCTCTTCCTTCATTTTTCAAAACGCCCAAACGCCAAGTTAACAATTGTGCTTTAGTGATTTCGGTGATCATTTCAGCTAATTTTTTTTGTTGTAATTGAGTTCCGGCAATGGGTTTGTCAAACTGAATTCTTTCCTTAGCATATCGCAAAGCTGTGTCATAACAATCCATTGCTGCACCGATAGCGCCCCATGCAATCCCATAACGAGCAGAATCCAAACAGCCCAGCGGAGCTCCCAATCCTGATTTATTAGGTAATAGGTTTCCTTTAGGCACTTTAACATTGTCAAAAATCAACTCTCCTGTAGAAGAAGCACGAAGTGACCATTTGTTGTGTGTTTCAGGAGTGGTAAAACCTTCCATGCCGCGTTCAACAATTAAACCATGGATGCGTCCTTCTTCATTTTTGGCCCAAACAACGGCTATGTCTGCAAATGGAGCATTCGAAATCCACATTTTGGCACCATTCAACAAATAATGGTCGCCTTTGTCTTTAAAGTGGGTTGTCATTCCGCCTGGATTTGATCCATGATCGGGTTCGGTTAATCCAAAACAACCCATGAATTCTCCAGTGGCTAATTTTGGCAAATATTTTTGTCTTTGTTCTTCGTTTCCGTATTTCCAAATAGGGTACATCACTAATGACGACTGAACTGATGAGGTAGAACGAACTCCTGAATCACCGCGTTCAATTTCTTGCATGATTAACCCATATGAAATTTGGTCTAATCCCGCGCCGCCATATTCCTCAGGTATATAAGGTCCGAACCCACCGATTTCTCCTAAACCTTTAATTAGTTGTTTAGGAAACTCGGCGCGTTGTGCAAAATCTTCAATAATTGGTGACACCTCACGTTTTACCCAAGCTCTTGCTGAATCGCGAACAAGTTTGTGTTCCTCTGTGAGTAAATCATCAAGGTTGTAATAATCAGGCGCTTGAAAAAGATCGGGTTTCATTTTTGAAATTTTTAGTACAAACAAATGTACATAAAGAAATAAAACCAAATAATGTAAATGAATTATATTGTTTTAATCTTACATTTTAAGATAAAACTCTTTTGTTAAAGCAATGTATTCTGGAGTATATTCATGACGACTTATTTCAATGATAAGTTCGTTACTGGAAGGAGTTGCAATTTCTTTTCGGCTTAAAGCCAATAAGCTACGTTTTATTTCCGTAGTTCGAGTTCCTTTAACGCGTGTAATTTTGGCGGGATACAATTCGAATTCCTTGGCCATAGCCAAAAATCGTTCTTCTTCTTTGAAAGGTATGATAACGGCCAAAATTCCGTTTTCGGATAATAATAAATCAGCAGCCTCTATTAAATCTTCAAATGGCAGTGCATCTTGAAAGCGCGCTAAATCTCGTTGTTCGTTATTGGTTTTGAAATCTTCGACATAGAACGGCGGATTGGACACAATTAAATCGTATTCGTCCTCTGGTTCTTCCATGAATTCATCTAAACCAGCGTGAAAACAAAATAAGCGATCGTTCCAAGGTGAGTTTTCAAAATTATCGGTAGCTTGTTCGTAGGCATTTTCGTCAATTTCTAAAGCATCAATTTGTTGTGCTGCAGATCGCTGTGCCAACATTAAAGCAATTATTCCGGTTCCGGTTCCAATGTCTAAAACACTAAACGGATTTTGTTCTACTGGTGCCCAAGTACCTAATAAAACACCGTCAGTACCAATTTTCATTGCGCAACGGTCTTGCTGAACAGAAAATTGTTTGAATTGGAATTTAGACATAAAAATTGCTGATTATAGATTAACGAATGATGATTTCTGATTTTTTCGAATAACCTAATAAACAAATTACCGAATAACCCTTTTTTACAAATACATTTCAATCAATCCTTCCGGTAAATTCATCACTACTTTTTTGTTTTCGCGATCAATTTGTACCAAGAAATGGTCAATCATTGGAATTAGAATTTCAACACCACCGTTGAGTACTTCAAAAAGAGGTTGTGCGGTAGAATCGTTAA
>JACCDZ010216835.1_pt1 | contig 30727 bp, 23 predicted proteins | sample 7449551 | NCBI WGS metagenome assembly JACCDZ01 (sample SAMN15323452, study PRJNA562643) | freshwater metagenome | isolation source: river surface water | place: USA:Blue River Watershed | collected 2017-08-18 | reverse complement strand
TGCCATTTTAAAACTGGCCGAGCATATGACTGGCGAAGAAGCTGCATTGTTCGAAGCCGCAAACGAATTTGAGTGGCAACAATACGGGACCGCCATTTTAGACGTCTTGGAACTGGATGAAATGCACTTACTCGATGTCGGTGATTTTTTGCTGGAAAATGGCGTCGAGAACCACTTCCACCGTTAACATCCGTGCCCACTTTGGCAACTCTGAAGTGGGCAATTTACAAAAACTCGGCTTAACCCTGCAAAATTTCTAGCTGCCAATGACAAATCAAGCATTCTCTTCTAGGCTGATCCCATCAGTGCTTTTAGGTGTGTTTATGGCAGAGCAACCCACCCCCAATGAACAAAAGCTCATGCGGTTGTTATTGGCTGAGCGAAAAACACGCGCAGAACTTGAGCAGCGGCTGGCAACTCAGGAACAGGCGTTGTTTCGCAGTGACGTCATAGCGCAACAACAAGGTGCTCAATTATTGGCGCAAGAGAAACTGGCGAGTATTAGCACCCTCGCTGCCGGCCTTGCCCATGAACTCAACACCCCTGCGGGCTTTATGCGTTGCAACTTGCAATTAATGCTAAAACATTGGCAAAGCATCCGTGAATTTGTTGAACGGGCAAGCCAACAGCCTTCACAACTTGCACAGATCCGGCAGGAGTTAAATCTCGATTATCTTCTTGAAGATGGAACCGATTTAATTGACGAGTCCTTGCTAGGAATTAATCATGTCAGCTCGATAGTCCAAGATTTACGCATGTTCGCCGAAGATACCGCCGATTTAACCGGCATTGTCGATCTTAAAGACTGCGTAGAGCAGAGTATCTGGGCACTGGAACTTGAAGGAGCGGCGTTACCGGCATTGCATCAACATTTACAGCAAGTACCCCGTTTTGCCGGTGACAGCGATAAGATCACTTTGGCCATCATGCAAGTACTTAATAATGCCTGCCAAGCGGCTGGGCCGAGCGGCCAAGTCTGGTTAGATCTGCAAGTGAAATTCGATAGTCATATTGTGCTCGAAATTCGTGATGACGGACCGGGTATCGCCCAAGAATTGCTTAATCGGATCTTTGACCCATTTTTTACCACCAGACCGGTCGGTCAAGGTCGTGGCATGGGACTCGCGGTCGCGCGGATGATTATGACACAGCACGGCGGCAATATTCGGGTGCAAACCGAGTCGGGCTTTGGCAGTCGATTCTCCTTGGAACTACCAGTTCCCCCACTGTCACTCTAAGTTAGACCTTGAACATTTTTGGTGCGAAGGAAAGCCTTACACCAATTGTCGTTTGGCGAATTGCACCAGCGCCGATCAGCTCAACGCCACAATGCACCTTGCTGGCGCAAAACGGCTATTTTGAATACGTATTCATCTTGTTGTTGCCAGCGATTCAAGTTATCAAGGATATTCGGCATCACTATTTTAGCGTGCGGCATGTGATAGCAGAACTGTTCCTGGATTGACAAGTTTGGGGGAGAATCTTCTCCCCCTTTTTTCTGTCTGTGAGGTTAACCGCTAACTCAAGCCTTGTTGCTAGTTGCAACAAAGCTGTCGCTCAAGCTTCTGCTATGCTCTAAACACAAAAATAACAACGGGGAATCACCATGCATCAAGCCAAACCGGCGATCAGTTTTTGGCAAATTTGGAATATGTGTTTTGGCTTTTTGGGGATCCAATTTGGCTTTGCACTGCAAAATGGCAACGTCAGCCGAATTTTTCAAACTTTAGGCGCAAGTATCGATGAAATTCCAATCCTTTGGATCGCCGGGCCTCTCACTGGCCTCTTGGTACAACCGGTAGTCGGCTATTTTTCTGACCGCACTTGGAACAAATTAGGCCGCCGTCGTCCGTACTTTTTTTATGGGGCCGTGCTGACAACCCTCGCGCTGTTCTTTATGCCAAATTCCCCATCATTGTGGGTGGCTGCTGGTATGTTATGGATCCTCGATGCTTCAATCAACATCACCATGGAACCGTTCCGCGCCTTTGTCGGCGATAACTTAAATGAGCAACAACGGCCGCTTGGCTTTTCGATGCAGAGTTTCTTTATCGGTGTCGGTGCTGTTGTAGCCTCAGCACTGCCTTATATGCTAAGCAATTGGTTCGGCGTTGAAAACACTGCAGCCGCAGGCGAAATTCCGCCATCCGTTAAATATTCGTTTTATGCCGGTGGTGTAGTGTTGTTTGCTGCGGTGTTATGGACTGTGATGCGGTCCACCGAATATAGCCCAGAACAACTGGCAGCATTTGGTGAAGAACATGTGGAAGACTACAGCAGCAACGATCGTATGTATTGGCGCAGCGGCGCCCTGTTTGTCGCGCTCGGCGTGGTCGCAACGGCAGTGGTTGCAAGCTTACAGCTTGATAAACAGCTTTATATTCTCGGTGGCGGTATCGCAATCTTTGGTTTGTTTCAATGGTGGGTGTCCTTCGATAAAAAGGCTGGTCGCAATGGCATGCTAGTGCAGATCGTTGATGATTTGTTCACCATGCCAACAACCATGCGGCATTTGGCGGTCGTACAATTTTTTTCTTGGTTTGCCCTATTTGCCATGTGGATTTACACCACTGCCGCGGTGACTGCAGTGCATTATGGCTCTTCGGATCCGACATCATCGGCTTACAACGACGGTGCAGACTGGGTTGGGATGTTATTTGCGATTTACAACGGGTTTGCCGCCATCGCCGCCATCTTCATTCCTTGGCTGGTGCGTAAGACATCATTGCAAGTTACCCATTGCTTTAACTTGTTATGCGGAGCCGCAGGCCTCGGATCATTCATACTCATTACCGATCCAACGCTATTGTGGGTGTCGATGATTGGCGTAGGGATTGCTTGGGCTTCAATTTTATCTTTACCATACGCAATGCTCGCTGATGCACTGCCTGCGCACAAAATGGGTGTCTACATGGGCATGTTTAACTTTTTTATCGTGCTGCCGCAGCTGTTAGCCGCCACGATTTTAGGTTCATTGCTTACACATGTCTTCGATTCAGCGGCGATTTACGCATTATTAATGGGCGCAGCAAGCTTAGTGATTGCAGCAATTTACGTGCTGACCGTAAAAACTAATGTTCGTTAAAACCTTCAGTTAGCGCCAAATCCAGAGTATGGCTCTTTGGCGTTTAAAGCTCGGTTACAGGATTTTTAGATGAAAAAGTGTTTTGTGTTATCAGCCTTATCGCTCGCCTTATCGCTTACGGCATGCCAACCAGCGTCAGAACAAGCGACGCAACCCGACAAAGCCATAAGTACCGCACCAGGCGCGCCAGGTTTAGCCTCAACGTGGTCATTCGCCGGCAAAACCGGGATCGGCACTTCATATGAGCAATACCAGAATGGTCAGTACCAAGACAATGCAGCAACAGGTCCAGTCGCCAAGGTTTGGTTCTCTTTGGCGCAAGGTATCCTCACCGAAACGATGTCGGGACTGATCCACGAAGCACAATTGCGCGAAATGCAGCTGGTTATCGTCGGCAGCGATTTTGTTGATGAAGAAAAAACTGCCACAATCAGCCACGTCGATTATCTGGCAAAAGATGAGCAAGGTCGACCAACGTCGTTGGCTTACAAAGTCGTGAACCACGCCAAAAACGGCAAATATCAAATCGAGAAACACTACTATACAGATCCTGCGAATCAGAGCATGGTGATCCGTACCTACTTCAAACCTTTAGTCGATGGTTTAACGGTCTATACCTACTTAGATCCTGCGCTGAATAATACTGGCAGCAACGATACCGCCATCGTTACTGCTGGCTCAGTAACTGCGATGGAAGCAGATGCTGCATTGACCTTAATCACCGTGCCGACACCGGTTATGGCGAGCGTTGGTTTTGTCGGCGTTTCTGATGGCTTGACGGAGCTCAAAGCCAATAAAGTGCTTAGCAAATCCTACAGCAATACCGGTGAAACGCCGGGGAATGTCGCGGCATTACTGACCATGCCGGCTGTGCAAAATGGCGTGACAAGCGAGTGGCAACAAGTGCTTGGTTTTGGCAAAGATGCCGCATCGAGTCAAAAGTCCGCACAAAACACGCTAAGCCGTGGCCTTGATCCAGTGTTGGCTGAATATAACGGCACTGGCGAAGCCATTGGCTGGCAGGACTACCTTAGCAGTCTTAGCGAACTGCCAAGTTTAGCCGCACAAAGCACCGACAACGGCAAATTGTTATACGCCAGTGCCATGGTACTCAAAGCGCAAGAAGACAAAACTCATGCTGGCGCTTTTATCGCTTCGCTGTCGAACCCTTGGGGTGATAACAAATCTGCTGAAGTGGCTCAAACCGGTTATAAAGCCGTGTGGCCACGAGATTTCTATCAAGTGGCAATGGCACTACTTGCGCTTGGCGATACACAAAGCCCGAAAGTGGCGTTTTCTTACCTAGAACAAGTCCAAGTCAAAGCAAATACCGCAGGCTTTAGCGGAGCGCCGGGTTGGTTCCTGCAAAAAACCCATGTCGACGGCCAAATCGAATGGGTTGGTGTGCAAATGGACCAAACTGCTATGCCAATCATGCTGGGTTGGCGGCTGTGGCAAGCTGGTATTTTAAGCGATGCGGAAATCGGCCAGTGGTATCAACGGATGTTAAAACCTGCCGCTGATTTTCTGGTACAAGGCGGCAAAGTTAAAATCGATTGGAATGATGCTGAAATTGTCCCACCGTCCACGCAACAGGAGCGCTGGGAGGAACAAGCCGGCTATTCACCTTCGACGATGGCGGCCATTATTAGCGGTTTAGTCACCGCCAGCGAAATCGCCGCAAAAGCAGGCGATAGCGAGGCTCAGCAGCGTTATGCAAGTGCTGCCGACCGCTTTGCTGCGGATTTAGAAAAACTCACCTTCACCACTCAAGGCAAACTGAAAAATACCGCGGGTAGTGACGGTAACTACTATTTACGCATCAATAAGGACACAGATCCGAACAACCATGATGGGTGGGAGCTGCGCAATGGTCAGGAGCAAGTCACTGAATCTGAAGGGGTTGATGGTGGTTTCCTCGAGTTAGTGCGTTATGGCGTGCGACGGGCAGATCATCAAGCGGTGCTGGCGACCTTAGGTGAACTCGACGACGAACAACTTCCTGACATCAGCCGAGTTAAATACAACTTCAAATTTGCCGAGCACACAGTTCCTGGCTGGCGTCGATACGGTCATGACGGTTACGGCGAAGATACTAAAACCGGATTGGCCTATGCCAAAGGTCCAAACGAAACCAGCACCGCCGAGCAACGTGGTCGAGTTTGGCCAATCTTTTCTGGCGAACGTGGTCATTATGAATTGGCGCGGATGCTCCTAACCAGCGCTAAACCGTCTGACGCCGATTTGCAGCCGCTGCGCCAACAATATGTTTGGGCCATGGAGCAATTTGCCAACGAAGGCATGATGCTGCCTGAGCAAGTGTTTGATGGTGTTGGCAACAACGATGTGTATCAATTTAGTGTGGGTGAAGGGACAAATGGCGCGACGCCTTTGGCGTGGTCACATGCTGAATATATCAAACTACTGCGTTCGTTACGCGACCGCCAAGTGTTTGATCATTACTCGCCGGTATCGGCCCGATTTGGCACCAGTAAATAACCGACTCTCCCTCCCGGCACTTGCAAGGTTCTCGTCAAACTGCGTAAGTGTCGGGGTTTTTAGCGATTAAAACGATGCTGGCGCCAAAGTTGTTGTTGTCCCTCGGTTAAATAGGTCCATGCCACGAAACGACTAATCTTCTGCCCTTGCCCCATTTCGACCACTTTCACATCCATAGCACCCAGTTTTCGCAGCTGTTTAACTAACGCATCCACATGCACTTGCTTGGATACTAAACTACTGAACCAAAAGACTTGTGCGGCAAAGTCTCGACTTTCTTCGGCCATCTGTCTAAGGAACGCGGCCTCGCCACCTTCACACCATAATTCATGGTCGCGACCGGCGAAATTGAGCAATGCTGCGTCGGCAGCCAAACCCAAATTCTGCCGTTTTCGCGCACTGCCGAGAGCGGCCTCTTCAGCACTTTCATGAAATGGTGGGTTACATAAAGTCACATCAATGACATCACCTTTACTGATTATGCCGCGAAATATTGCAGTAGCTTCAGATTGTTGCCGCAAGGAAATCCGAGCATCTAACTGATGTTTACTCACCAAGGATTGTGCATGCGTAATGGCATCACTATCTAATTCGGCAGCGATAGCATTGCCACCAACCGCTTTTATTGCCAATAGCGGGTAAATCAAATTGGCCCCACAGCCAATATCTAACCACTGCAGGTTTTTGCTTTTCGGCGTTTTACCAAGGTTTGACGACGTCAGCAAATCACGTAAATGCAAAATATAATCCAAACGGCCTGGCACCGCAGGACATAAAAACCCATCCGGCACATCCCAAAAATTCAATTGATATTGATAGGCTAACAGCGCTTGATTGAGGCACTTCACCGCGACCGGATCGGCAAATGGAATACTCAATTCACCGCGGACTGTGGTCAATACATGGGTTTGGAGTGGCGGATGAGCTTTAATTAACTCAGCCATTGGGTAGCCGGTTAAAAACGGATTTGCCGGGTGCATTTTACTTGCAGCGGGCCGCGCAGAAGCAGCTGCCTTGTTGGTTTTAACCATAGATTACCTAGTCGAGCGCGCTTATTGCGCGCCGCATGAACGCCTGACAATAATTTTAGGCTCGATTTCAGTTTGTGCGATACCTTCGCGGGCAATTAATCGCAGCAAATTCACCACCAACATTTCACCAGCAAGCGTGGTATTTTGCTGAATAGTCGTAAGGCCCGGCGATGAAAATGACGCCACAGGGATATCATCAAAACCAACCACAGCGACGTCCTCTGGAATGCGTAAGCCTTTACTTTGCAGGGCGCGCATAATGCCAATCGCAATTAAATCAGACGCGGCAAACATGGCGCGGGGTTGCGGCCCAGAACTAAGTAACTGCAACGTCGCTTCAAAACCTGCTTGTTCGGTGGAGATTGCATCAACTTGTGCCACAGCGGCGGGATCGATTCCTTTCTCTGCCAAGGCTTCGATATACCCTTGATAACGTTCATTAAATTCTGGCGCATGCGCAGAAGCGATACCGATAAACGCAAAACTCTGATAGCCAAACTGCAACAAATGCTCCGCCGCAAGCCGACCGCCTTGGCGATTATTTGAACGGATGGTAAATTCAGGATGACCTTCAACTTGGGCGCCCCAACAAACAAAATGCGTCTGTTGCGCTAACAATTGATTCAGTTTCTCTTCGTAATCAACGTAGTCGCCATAACCCAATAAAATAATGCCGTCGGCCTTTTTGCTGTCTTCATAGTCCGCGTGCCAATCGTTACTCAGTTGCTGAAATGAGATAAGTAAATCATGACCACGTTTGGTGCAGGCGCGAGTTATGCTACCGAGCATCGACAAGAAAAAGGGATTAATTTGCGAGTCATCGACCGTTGGATCTTCGAATAATAACAAGGCTAAAGTGCCACTGCGCTGTTTACGCAAGTTACTGGCATTTTTATCGACTTTATAGTTCAGCTGTTTAGCAATAGCAAAAATGCGGTCTTTAGTTTCCTGATTCACTGCAGGACTGTCACGTAATGCCCGAGATACGGTCGATTGTGACACTCCAGCCATATAGGCAATATCAAACGACGTTGCTTTTCCTTTCATGCCACATACTCCTGAAAGCCTTGTGGCCAGCAAATGCCTAACAACACGGTTTACACCTCAATTTTGGACTTGGCTGCGCAGCAGCGTTATTTTTGTTATTCCAAGTTACGGTTAAATTGCCACAATCGGGTCACTTTAAGCAAGGTAATGCGATAAGAACCGCAACATCTGCAGCAAAATCCAGCAAGAGTTGCCAATAGACTGCGAGGAGTCGTGGCGTTTTTGTGAAACATTGTTATTTTTGCTGAAGGCTGAGTCACCGAAGTGGTAAAGTGTTGGTATCAGTTTTTTGCAAAGACCTAGCTTATGGCCTCGCGTTTTGCGCTTCGATTCATCTTTGTGTGTTGGTCTGTAGCAAGCGCTGCAGCGCATGCAGCTGCCTGTCCGGATGATGCCGACTCCACAGCAACCGCACCGTGTGAAACAACCAACCAATTCCACTTTTCTCTCGCGATGGGTGCAGGCTTTCGCTCCAACCCACTCTATGGCGGCCACAATATGCCTTTGTGGTTAATGCCAGATTTAGCCTATTACGGTCAGCATTGGTTTTTTGATAATGGCACCTTAGGATACAGTTGGGCATTATCTCCAGAATTGACTTTAAGTCTGGTTAGTCGGCTTAATGAAGAGCAAGGCTATTTCCGTCGGGCGTCCTTTAGTAACGTATTTTCTTCGCAAAGAATCGCTGACGATGGCTTAGCGGGCCCCGTGCAGAAAAATGAAATGACTGAAAGCGTCGCGGCGGTGGATATTGGCCAAGTCAGTAAACGGCCGTGGGCCATTGACGGCGGTCTACAACTGGATTGGCAAAAAGCACAGTGGCAAGTCCGGGCCAATTGGTGGCATGATATCAGCAACAAATACCAAGGTTCGCATGCCAAAGTGTCCGTTGCATACCATCTAAGTCATATGACTGGGGACTGGGGAATTAGCTCGGCTCTGGCATGGAAAAGCGCTCAATTGCTTGATACCTATTACGGTCTTGCTATCGATGACGGTGGCAACCCAAATGTTGCTGTCGCAGGTTTTCAACCTGAAGTGGGCGTACATTGGAGTTATGCACTCGACAAAAATTGGGCGTTATTAAGTTTATTCCGTTATCGTTGGCTAAATATCGATTTGCAGGATGAGCAAAACCCTGAAATCGACACACAACAAAGCCCATTACTGGCAGAAGCATTTGTCCGGTCCTGGTTTATTGGAGTCAGTTACCGGTTTTATTGATGCAAGGACTTACTTTTTTAGCTGTATTGGTCTTTTCTAGCGGAATTCTCGCTGCGGAACACACTGCGCCTTGTCTTGCTGCGGTGTGCTGGGTCGTCGAACCAACGGTCTGCGTAGTCGATAAACAACAAGCCCAGTGTGAAATGGCACTCACCCTGCATTGGCAAAGTCAGCAGCCCCGTTCGTTCTGTGCATATTTAGATGAGACTCAATTGCAATGCTGGCACCAGCAGCAACAAGGCAGTTGGCAACAAACTCTGCAGCTTAAGCAAAATAGCGTGCTACAACTTCGCGAACAGCAACAACTGGTGTTACAGCAGTCGTTAACAATTTTAAGTCGCCAGCCCGATCGGCGACGACGTTTGGTCGCCCCATGGAGTGTGTTTTAATGAGTAAAATTCTGTTGGTCGAGGACGATCAGCGCTTGTCTGATTTAGTCCAAACTTACCTGACTCAACACGGTTTTGTCGTCAGACAAGTGTTCAATGGTCTCGAAGCTGAAGCGCAGTGCCGCGATTTCAACCCAGATCTCATTATTTTGGATTTGATGCTACCTGGGCTAGATGGCTTTGCGATCTGCCGCGCAATTCGTCCGTGGTTTAAGCAACCAATTCTGATGTTAACTGCCAAAGAAAGCGATATTGATCAAGTGCTTGGGCTGGAGCTTGGCGCCGATGATTATGTCGTCAAACCGGTTGAGCCACGGGTACTGCTCGCCCGAGTCCATGCGCTACTGAGACGCACTCAGACCGCCAGCAATCAAGAAAGTACCACCTTGACCTTCGGCCGCTTGCAACTGAATCAATCGGCGCGCGAAGCGTATTATGATGAGCAGTTTGTCGAACTCACCAGCTACGAATTTGATCTCCTGTGGATGCTCGCCAAACACGCCGGACAAACCGTTCGCCGTGAAGCAATCCATAAACAAATCATCGGGCGCGAGTACGATGGCCTTGATCGCACTGTTGACGTCAGAGTTTCCCATCTACGTCGTAAACTGGGTGACAACGCCGAAACACCATTTCGGATCAAAACTGTCTGGGGTAAGGGCTACCTATTTGTAGCTGACGCCTGGAACTGATATGCGCAGGCTATTTTTACACTTCTATTTGTTTATGCTGCTGGTGTTGTTCGCCATCGGCTGGAGTGTGGAAAGGCTCTGGGAACATAGCCAAACCGAGACCATCCCTGGTTGGGTAAATTTACTGGGTCAAAGTTTGGCATACCAACTGACGGCACCTGATGCCGACCCAAATCAAGTCGCCGCTCAGCTCAATTTAAATTTACAAAACCTACCAGTGAATGCGATTGATTGGTCGCCAGAGGAATTGGACGCTTTAGCTCGTGGACAATTAGTGCCGTTATTTGGTACGGACTACGTGTATTTTTACCAACAAAATGGCGAACAATTATTACAGTTTGGTCCGGTCGAAGTCGAGGTGCCCTCAAACTACACCTACCTTTTTACCATGCTGTTTTTTCTACTGCTTGGGGTGGCATTAGCGGTTTGGCTTTGGCCAATCGCCAGAGATATTCAGCATTTACAGCGCCAACTCGCCCAATTTGGTCAAGGGATGCAACTGCCAACACAACCATTACCGGATCGCTCACTACTCGCCCCCATCGCCCAAAGTGTCCAGCAAATGGCGAATCAAATTAAACGACTGGTCAATTTGCAGCGCGAAATGACTCACGCAGTGTCTCATGAATTACGCACGCCACTTGCCCGCTTAAGTTTCGCCATAGAGATGCAACCGCTAAGCGAGGCTGAGAAGCAAGCAATGCTTGGGGATATTCGCGAGCTTGATCAGTTGGTCGACGAGATGTTGGACTATGCCCGGATGGAAAGCCAAGTCGTCCGCCTGCAGTTTGAAGAGGTCGATTTAAGCCAACTCGTCGACAATCTCAGTGAAAAACTGGCGCCTCTGCCTGGGGCAACTATTGTCGTCGAGCGCCCTGCGGTTGCATGGCAACAAGCGGATGGCCACTATTTAGAGCGAGCACTGCAAAACCTTTTGATGAATGCGAAACGGCACGCCAACCACCAAGTATTGCTGTCTTTGCAACTCACACAGGATGCCACAATTTTTACTGTTGACGACGATGGTCCAGGTATTCCAGCGGCGCAACGAGAAGCTATATTACAGCCGTTTGTGCGTTTAGATGCCGGTCGCAACAAGGGAGAAGGTGGTTTTGGTCTTGGTCTGGCCATCGTTAGTCGCATCGTTAATTGGCATCAAGGTCAATTAAGTATTGAAAGCTCGCCACTGGGTGGTGCACGTTTTTGCATCCGCTTACCGAAAAAAATAAAACCCTTGCCAGTTTCCTGACAAGGGTTTTTAGATTTACCGACTGTTGGCCTTATCGACCTCGTTTTATAAACCCAGATTCGCTAGGAAATCATCGTCCGCAGCATCGGCAGCGGTTTGGGCAGTCTCAGCCTGTTGTGACTGATGCGCGCTATGCGCATTTGCCAAAATATCATCGACATTTTCTTCTTGCGCCGCTTCGAAATCATGCAATTGGATAAATTCAGTTTTATCCATCGCTAATTCCATATAGAAAATGTTGTGCAACGGCGTACTAAAGGTCACGCGACGCGCTTGCGCCTGGTCAAGCTGAGTGTTGATCAGAATTTGTACTTGTTTATTAATCGCCATCATTTTCGGTTGGCTTTGATTAATTGACGTTTGCAAATTGACCCGAACTTTATTGGTGAAATCGCCAACGATTTGGTTCATTAACTCACCCATCACGTTGCCCACTTCATCTGAAGTATGGAATTGCGCCAGTTCAGATTCTGGCATGCCCATACTCATCATATACTTACGATAGATTTCCATCGCAGCTTCTGAGGTGAAATTGATAATCACTAATCCAGAAAAACCACCATCAAACAGCACAAAACAGCCAAGATCTGGGCGCAGAAAAGTTTTCTGAATTTTCTGTACCATTGGCGAATAGGCAATTTGCGCATTGCCGGCAGCTGCCAACACTTGAGTCACTGAAGAGCAAAGCGTTAATAAGACTTCGTCAGTCGTAATGACTTTATTTTTTCTCATGGGGGCTCCTATATGGGCCACAAACGACAAGGAGTAACTGCTGTCAATTTACAGTCACCAGAATCACTTAGTTAGTTTAGTCTTCAAATACTATGCCAGCATCCGATTGCATGCAACTTTGTTCCGCAATTGATTTCACCAAACTGGACAATTCAACGGACAAAGCTTCCGCCCAAGCCAGACTTCAGCTATCGTATTTCATAGAATCGTTAGAAATTAGCTCGAAAGCTATGACAGAGCACCCTTGGCATGCCACTAACACCAAAAACTTCGCCCGAAAAGTCCTATGTCCGCACAGTGCGCAAACTAATTGCCAGCTTATTGTCAGGCAGTAAATTTCAGCAATCGCTGTTTGGTTTAGCGCAGCAGTTTTTTGAACGCGATCAGAGTTGGCAAGCTGAGATTGTGGCATTGCAACAACAGCTTGAACAAAGCCAAGCGCAACTGCGTTTGGCTACTCGGAAAACCGAAGCGGCCTTGACCTTAGATACTCAGCAAAAACGTCAAGTGTTGCAAAAAGCCGAGCAGGCGTATGAGAACCGTCAGCAACAACGCTACAATCAACTGCATTTATTGTGTCAGCAAATTTTGGAACTGACTGAAGGCACGACCCGCAGCGAAACAATTAGTCGCTCCTCGCGATTATTAGGTACCTTACAATTGTTGGCACCAAGTGAAGGTGAGCAACTCGGTGCGGTCCATTTAAAATACAAACCGTTTTACAAAGCGGTGTTAAGCCTTAGATTGTTAGATCACTTGCTTGAACGTCAACTCATCACCAATAGTTACATATTGAAAAAAAGCCGGGAACGGTATCAGCCCCAACCCTCAGCACAAGGCTTGGAATATCAACCATTTAGAGATGACGTCCAGATCCCATTATTAATGGCGGTACTGCTCCAAGACGTTGGCCATTATCATCCTGAAGCACAAAGTATGCTGCAGGGTGAACAACAATCTGCTCGCTGGCGCGAATTTGATGCCGAAGAACGCTCACAGTTTTTAACCATTTCCCAAGCGGCAACCCTACGTTTTGTCAGCGACGGCATTGGTGTTTGCCGTTATCGCGGCAATTCCCGTACTGAACGCGACGAGTTCGTGAAAAACGAAACCGAAAAACAAGCGTTTTGCCTCACACTGCTGAAAATGTCGAACCAGCCTGGGCTTGGCATCGGTAATTTACTGCGTTTACCGCAAGTGTACGCCTCCGCAGTTTTACCTGGGCGCGCTCGTTTTGTTTATTTATCGCTTCCCAAGGTCGCGCTCATTCTCAAAAATGGCGCAAAAGCCGGTCATTACGACGAGCGGATGGTTGATCAGTTGCTCACCATCACCGGGGTATTTCCGCAGGGTTATGGGGTTGTTTATATTCCCAAAGAAAAACAAGGTTTTGCTGGTGAACGCTACGAATTTGCCATCGTCAATTCGCTCTACCCACCAAGCCCGGAAGTGCCTCTGTGCCGAGCGGTAAGTCGCAACTTGCAATACCGAGGCAATGGTCTGAATTTGAGTGTCAGCGTGGAACACAATTTGTATTTTAAACCCGCTCGACAAAAACTGACGGTTGTACCCGATCAACGTTTACAAGAAATTTTGAGTAAACTCACCGCCGGCTTTGAACCCGGCAAGCTGCGCAATTTATTGCCACGTTATTGGCATCCTGACGAATTTTTTGCCGATCCAAAGCATCAAAATCTATGGAACAAGACTGAACTGCTCGACAATTAAGCTAATTTGCCCGCATACCGCGAATCTGTCGCTTTTTTGCGGCCAAAGCCAGATGAGCTTTCTAAAAATGCGCCCATTCATCGCGGAAAACCGCGGTAAAATAGCGTTTTTTTAGGAAGGAGTTGGCGCATGATCCAACCGCGTTTAGCCTTAATTGCGTTGTTAGCCGCCGTCGTTGCGGTAACCCCGCTAGCCATCGACATGTATCTGCCGGCAATGCCACAAATCACCGAACAACTTGCGACTACGCCAGGGCTTGTGCAGCAAAGCCTCAGTATTTTTCTAGCGTTTTATGCTGTGGGTATGCTGTTGTTTGGGCCATTAGCCGACATGATTGGTCGCCGAAAACTAGCGATCGGTGGACTATGTGGCTTTGCGCTGGTATCACTTTTGTTAAGTTTTGCGCCAACCATCGAATGGTTTCTGGCTGGGCGCGCGGCGCAGGCTTTTGTTGGTAGTGCAGCTACCGTGGTGATCCCGGGACTCATTCGCGCCTTATACCAAGAAAATACCGCCAAGGGCATGTCCTACGTTTCCATGATGATGATGTTAGCACCGCTGCTAGCGCCCGCGATCGGCAGCGCGTTATTACTCTGGGGACAGTGGCCACTGATTTTTGTGGTTCTGGCATTGTATGCCTTAGTCATTGCGGTGTTGTGCATGCGTTTTTTACCAGAAGTCCGGCTTCCTAGGCCTGCGGACAGCCCAGCACCGGCATTTTTTAGCTCGTATCGCTTAGTATTAAGCAACCGTCTTGCACAACCGCTAATTGCGATTTCAATGTTCGCCTCTTTTTCGTTTTTCTGTTTTTTGACGGCCGTTCCGTTTGTTTACATCGAACACTTTGGCGTCGACGCTCAGCTATTTAGTCTGCTGTTTGGTTTTAATGTTGTGGCATTGATTATCGCCAATTTCAGCAACAGCAAACTAGTGACTCGGTTTGGAAGTGAGCAAATGCTGCATTGGGCATTTATCAGCGGGTTGGTGTTTGCAAGTAGCTTAGTGGCGGTGAGCCTCGTTGATGGACCTTTGTGGTTAACTGCGTTAGCAATTGCACCGTTAATGGCCAGCTTGAGTGTTTGTGCAACCAATGCCGATGCATTAATACTTATCCGCTTTCCGCATCACTCGGGCACAGCGACCGCGGTAATTGGCACCTTGCGTTTTGGCGCTGGTGCCATTGCTGGACCATTACTGGCCTTGGGCGGCCATGACTCTATTGTGCCATTTGCCGGATTAATGCTTAGCGGCGTGTTGGCAATTAGTTTGTGCCAAGCTTGGCGGCGATTGCGGGTTGTCGTTCAACATGAATAATCCAAACTAGGCCAATCACTTAGGATAAAACCAAGGGCGTTGTCACCAATGTCCTTGGTTATTTTTGTGATTCAGTGTTGGCCGCTAACAATAAATTGGCCTGCAACAAAGTGACGATATCACTACTTTTGCGCAATAATCGCAATTGTGCGAACAGTTGCTCGGCTTCTGGATATTGCAGTTTTAAATAACTAAACCACTGTTTGATCCGATTGGAATAATAGAGACCTTTGTCACCCGCGATTTCAAATTCGGAATAGCGCATCAACAATGCCAAAACTTCAGGCCAGGGTAACGCAGCTCCCCCATGTTTGATCCGCATCGCTAAGTTTGGCTGCGCCAACGCGCCCCTTCCAAGCATAATGTCAGGACTGGTGCTCTGCTCGCGACATAACACCGCATCGGCCGGTTGCCAAATTTCGCCATTGGCGACGACATTAATGCTGACCACCTGCCGAATTTTGGCGATCCAAGGCCAATAAGCCGGTGGCCGATAGCCGTCGGCTTTGGTGCGGGCGTGCACGGTAAGTTCGGACGCTCCGGCCTCAGCGAGCGCACGGGCATTATCCAAAGCTAGATCGGTATCATCGTAACCAAGGCGCATTTTGGCGGTGACAGGAAATTGACTCGGTACGGCCGCACGTACGGCCGAAACGATCCGGTACAACTGCTCGGTTTCACGCAGCAACACTGCACCGCCTTTGCTCTTGTTGACAGTTTTGGCTGGACAGCCAAAATTCAAGTCGATGCCAGGCGAGCCGAGCTCAACCGCTCTAGCGGCGTTTTCCGCCAGCCATTCAGGCTCTTGTCCAAGCAGTTGCACCCGCACAGGCGTACCAGCCAAGGTTTTGCCGTCTTGTAGTAATTCAGGACACAACCGAGTGAACACTCGTCGGGGTAACAATTGGTCAACGACTCTGACAAATTCGGTGATGCACAAATCAAAGCCACCGATTTCGGTGAGCATTTCACGCATCAGGTGGTCAACCACACCTTCCATCGGTGCCAAAACAATACGCATCAGAGCCGCTCCAAATCTGGGGGCGTCAGTTTAATTAGTTCGAAGGGAAATAGCTATCGTCAGCTCAACTCGGTATTAGCGATGCCACTCAACAAGCTGTTGGTTCCGCTTCGCCTCAGGATCGGCTACAATTGCCCTCAACTTCGGATAAATAGAGCCAGACATGAGTTCAGCTAAAGCCCTGAAAAAGAAAATTGCAAAACGCGCGAAACAAAAGAAAAACATTCAGGTGAAAAATTCAATTCGCCTGAAACAGGCAAAAGCCGAGCAAACCGCTGCTCCAGAGTCAACAACCGATGTTGCAACTGAAATCCCGACAGCGCCAGCAAGTGAGTCAACGAACGCTTAACGCGCTCAATATCCTTGCAAAGGTACCGTCTAGGTCGACTGTCATTTTAGTTGCTTAGCCCCCGGATCTTCGATGATTTAGGTTCAAGATCGATAACTACCACGGCGTGATCACTACTGTAGCCGTCGACCGCAAAACTTGGGCGGACCAAATGTTGGTCTTGGACATGATATGCGCTTACCTCAGCAACCCCCTGATGGTGGCGCGGATCAAACTCGGCAGAGAGCAACACATAATCTAAGACACGGCCATCGGCACCGTAATAATGTGTTGGCGCGCGGCGTCCCTCTGGCGCTAAATTCCCGGCGTCCTGCAACAAAAATAAACCAGCACTGGTTCTTGCTGTCGCATGCAGCGGCTGCAAGATTGTCGACGACCAACTGTCATTCAGATCCCCCATCACAATGGTCGGCAACGGCTGCCGCTGATACAGCTGGTGGAGCTGTTGCCACAACATGGCCGCTTCCATGCCGCGTTGCTGTGCCGATTGCCATAAAGCTAACGCCGGATAATCTTGGAACTCTGCCACCGCTCGTGCCGACTTTAAATGGCAAACCACCACGCGGACTTTGCCAAGCAAAGGCAATTCGACCTCAGCAAGCAGGGGCACGCGGCTGAATTGCGCTTGTTGCAAAGCCGATGGCCAGTGGCTGTTATCAAGCCCTGGCCAAGCCAAGGCCTGCAACGGATACCGACTTGCGAGGAATTGCACCGGTTTTTGAAAAACATGATCATCAATTAACTGCGGGGTCGCCGAAACCGCCCAATGGCCAAAACCGGCCTGAGTCACTAGGTCGACAAGGGCATCAACACTAAACACTTCCTGCATCGCCAACAAATCAGGCGCCAGTTTCTGCCAGGTTGCAGTTAACCATTGTGTTTTTTGCTGCCACTGCGCTTGGCTATAAATATTGTCCCACTCGTAACAGGCTAACGGCGGGGCAGCGAAATTATGCAAATTTAATGTCGCCAGTCGATAAGACTGGCGCAACTGCTGACTCATGCAATTCCTTGAACTTTGATGACCGGTAACTCGCGTGATTTAAGCTAAGAACTCTCGATACTTTATTGCATATGCCGACACAACAATGGCTTAGCAGAGCCGCACTTTAAAGGAACTCGCAAGCATGCACAACTGACGCGCACTGTGTTATCGAGCGCGCCACAATCTGTTGCGATTAAGCTAGCGCGACTCAGCCGCAGCCGATGGATTGATGATCATCAGCAACTTATCCAAGTTGAGCCTTTGATAAGACATGGCGCGATTTGGTTTGCCGAGGCGTTCGATACGCAAACAATCATCATCGAAATATAAGTTAGCGGCGGCGGTATAAACACAACGACCATCGATGCGAAATGCACAGTGGGTTAATTGTAAAAAATGCAGAATACGGCTTCGAATTGGATTCACCATACAACGTTTCCTCTGTTCTGATTGTTATTATTTGCCAGACGAACACCAAAGGGACAGATGTGTGACTCGGCAAATTTTCAGAGGTTCAGTTTAACGTGGTGAAATCGGACAAATCAGACAAGTGACTTGCCAGCGTCACTGGTGCTCCTTGGCATCGTTGGACCTTTGCGCTTAAGGCCGATGTAAGCAGATAAACGCATCATCAAACACTTTCGGGCTATCGGCCGCACCGCCGCCAAAATTCCACGGAGAAGGCTGCTCAGCAATGCTGCGCAGCGCGCCCTCCCCGGTTTTGTCCCAGGTTGAAAGATAAATGGAGGCATCACGCCAGCTGTTGACGCCAAGCGCTCGCCCATCGTAGCGAATTCGGATCACGCCAGCCTTGGCATCGACGCGCACGGTTGGCGCGGCACCGAGTTTGGCAGGCGCTTGCTCCGAGGTCGCCGCTTTTGCAGTAAACACCGAATTGCCCCAGCCAAATAAAAAGTGTCCTAACTGCCAACTTTGGCCGTTTGGCATTCGGCTGGCAAGCCCCGGCAACTGCTGAGCGCTGGCGCTCAATCCGCCAGCTGGCAAATCAAAGAACAGCGCAAAATGCACGTTATCAAAGCCATTGGCAGGTCCCCAGAATTGGCTAACCTGCGCCATTTTAATTTCGAGTTCTAAATTCGCACCAGCCGCTTTAGCACTGATGGCGAGAATATCCTTTTGCCGCTGCGAATGCGGTTGCGTTGGCGCAATATAACGACCTGTCGGGCCTTTATCATCGCCTTGAGCATCCTGCACTGTCGCGACAAACTCTGCTTGCTGAACCTGAGTCTGGACGGTGAATGCGGGGCTGACGGCATTACTTGCCGCAACAAACGCAGGAGCAAACACCGCCAACTGCAATGAATTTGCGCCCAAATCGCGCACCGCGACTGGCAGTTGGAAATTGCCATCCGGATCTGACTGCGTGCGGACATTCGCCGAATAATCACCATTTCGAAGTAACACGACCTCAGTATTTGCAACTGAAACCTTGCCTGCTAACACAAAGTCTTTACTAAAGATTTGATTCGCCGGGGGCGTTATTTGCCAGTTTAAGCGGCTGCTCGTTTGCTTAACTTCGCTCCCTTGTGCGGGCTCCGTTGTTTTGGCCAGCACCACCACTGCTCGCGCCGGTAATTCGGCCGTGATTCGCCCCTCGTCATCTGCCATCAATTGGCCAAGCTTCGTTTGATATTGCCAAAGGGGCTGCCAACTGCCGGTGCCGATGGCCACATTTGCTAGCATCCGTGGACTGTCTGCAGTATTTAGCACCACAATCGCTGTTTGCCCTTGGTATTGCATTTGATAGACCAAAACGCCAGGTCCCTCGTTTTGCGCAAACAGTACTTTGAGCACGCCACGACTGAACACCGGATGCTCACGGCGTAATTGCGCTAGCCGAGCGATGGTCTGATACATCGGCGTTGTAGTAGTGAAATGATCTTGGTCGCTACCAAATCCACCCTTGAACATCGCCTTACGACTTTCGGTAAATAGTTGTTCATCGCCTTGGTAAATCACCGGGATACCGGGGATGGTAAAGATCGTGGCGTAACCTTGCACAAAAGCTTCGACACTACCGGATGCTAAAAAGCGCTTAGTATCATGGTTATTCAAAAATGTCGGCAACAGGTGTGGATTTGCGAATAACTGGGTATGTTGTTCGAGTCGATAGCCGAGCTGTGCCGGCGGAGCACCTTCAGCAAGCACTTGGTTTAATTCAAAATACAGCGGGAATGCAATCACCGAGTTAAGTTCTGGCCGCTGTTTTGAACCCAAAAACGCCTTAATCTTATGCTCACCCTCGGCGCTAAAGGGTTTGGACGCTTCAAATACTTCCCCAAACACTAAGAAGTTGTCTTTACCCAAACTGCGTGCTTTGGCAAAAACGCCATCATCGCTGTGCAAAAAATCATACCAAAAATCATGTTCGACATATTTGGCGGTATCGACGCGAAACGCATCAACGCCAACTTGCTCGAGCCAAAAGCGATAACTGTCTTTAAAGGCTGCGCGGACTTGTGGATTACTGGTATTGATATCCGCCAAACCACCGAGCTGATAGTTATATTCTTGACCAGCCACTGATGCGTCAACAATTGGCGGCGTCCAATGGTAAATATCAGCAGCGACCGCTTTAGGGTCGTGACGATTGATTAATGAAAAGGGATATTGACTGGGTGCCGGTTGCTGACTGTCGGCGGATTCATAGATCACAAAATTTTTCGCCGTGTCTTTGGCGTCATAAGCGCCACTATAGCCAAAAAAATTCCCTGTATGATTCAACACGATATCTTGGATCAGATACATTTGACGTTGATGTAACGCCTTTGCCAGCGCTTGATAGCTGGCTAAAGTGCCATAATGCGCATCCACCGCTTTAAAATCTGTGGCCCAATAACCGTGATAACCAGCATATTGCAATTTCTGGCTCCACCACTGATTCGCCACCGGCGGTGTTAACCATAAGGCACTCGCCCCAAGCCCTTGAATGTAATCTAATTTACTTTGAATCCCAACCAAATCACCGCCACTGTAGTGACTGGGTAACTGTGGATTGAATTCCCCGGCCCCTTGGTCGTTATTACTCGGATCGCCATCGGCAAAACGATCGGTCAGCACAAAATAAATCACCTGATCGCGCCAGTCTGGCGAACCGACGACATTCGCGGGTGCGGCCATCAACACTGAGGTGTGAAACAAAAGACTATAAGTAACAACATTCCGCAGTTTAATGGCCATTTTTCACCTGTTATCTCGAGCTAAATTGCGCCAATGTTTGCGCATGGCTTGGCAACTTGTGCACAATTCCTTGTACGATCAATTTCATATCCTGCATGAGTTGCTTTAACTGCTGATCGCTAAACTTATTCGCGGCTGCATGATACTGCGAAGGCTTAACACGCTGACCCAACATAACTTGTTGCCACGCAACTTCACTAAATAACTCATCCTGTTCGCGCTGGACTATGCCATTACGACGGAACAACTCGATTTTATGCGCCAACTCATCAGGGATGGTCATCTGTTGGCAATAGCGCCAAAACTCGCTGTCGTTTCGCTCGGTTTGGTGATAATGCAAAATAATAAAATTACGGATCTGCTCGAATTCAAGTTGCGATTGCCGGTTGTATTGTGCGCGCAACGCCGCGTAATCGTCATTGGCCGGAAACAACTTCGCCAGCCGGATGATGCCTGATTGGATCAAGTGCAAACTGGTAGATTCCAACGGCTCTAAGAAGCCACTTGCAAGGCCAATCGCCACACAATTGTGAGACCAGAGTTCCGTTCTTTTGCCAGTGATATAACGAATGGGTTTAGGCTCAGCCAAGGCCGGCCCCGCCAAGTTAGCAAGTAACTGATCACTCGCCTCTTGCTCGCTCAAAAATTGGCTGCAGTACACCAAACCATTGCCAGTTCGATGTTGCAACGGAATGCGCCATTGCCATCCGGCTTGATGGGCCATCGCTCGGGTATATGGAATTGGTGCACCGACATTTTCACAGGGAACAGCCATCGCGCGGTCGCAAGGCAACCAATGACGCCAATCTTCATAGCCGACTTGCAAAGTCTCACCGAGCAACAACGAGCGAAAGCCGGTGCAATCAATAAACAACTCGCCGCTGATAATGCGACCATCTTCAAGAACCAGGCTTTGAATATCACCATTTAATGCCCGAGTTACGGCACTGATTTTGCCCTCAACCCGGCTAACACCTTGCGCTTCAGCTTTTTTGCGCAGCAGTGCTGCATATAAAGTGGCATCAAAATGGTATGCGTATGCGAGGTTATTAAAAGGCGTCCCAGGCAGCTGATGCAACGGTGCGAACTTCTCGGCCTTCGCCGCTTGATAACTTGGCGAGAAATCCCAGTAGTCGTAATTTAAGCCGCTGGCTTGGGCTTTTAACCAATAATGATGAAAGCTCGTTAAACCAATTTGCGGCCCGACTTCACCAAAGGCGTGCATATAGGAATCGCCAATTTGTCCCCAGTTTTCAAATTGGATCCCAAGTTTAAATGTGCCTTTTGTTGCCGCTATAAATTCACTTTCAGAAATACCCAAAACATTATTAAACAGTAATATCGGCGGAATGGTGGCTTCGCCAACACCAACAATGCCGATTTCTTCCGACTCGACCAAGGTAACTTTGCAGCTATGTCCCAGCACATTTGATAAAAATGCTGCAGCCATCCATCCCGCGGATCCGCCACCGGCGATTACAACCTGCTTCATGCCATGTTCCTCTAAAACAAAACCCCTGGTACTTATGCAGCATCAGGGGTTTTCAGTACATTCAACTCACAAAGGTCGTATTACAGTTTGTAGCTAACACCAAACATGAAGTTACGGCCGTAGTTTTGGAAGTCACGAACCTGACGTTCATCACCGTTGCTGTAAGTAACGAACGGCTCATTGGTTAAGTTACTCACTTGGAACAATACTGACAAGCCATGTAATTCCGCGAAGTCTGATTGGCTGAAGTCATAACCGATTTGAGCATCAGTCACAGTTTCACCAACCACATTCACCGTTTGACGGCTTAAGCTCAGACCGGTGACTTCACCTAAGAAGTCAGAACGGTAACGCGCGCTTGCACGAATATTGAAACCGTTACGCTCGTAATACACTGTGGTGTTTACCACTTTCTCAGATAAACCTGGCAGTTTTGTTGGCTCTGAGCTGTTAGATTCACGCACTTCGCTGTCGGTGTATGAACCAGACAACAATACGCCAAAACCTTCTAACTCAGGCATTAACATTTGGCCGTTTAAGTTTAACGACAGTTCTAAACCACTGACCCAACCACCGTTACCGTTTTTCGGCGTCGTGATATAGCCTTTCCGCGTTGCAGGCTCTGCACCAACAACTGGAATACCCGTGAAATCAAACTCAACTTTTTCGTCAAACACGTAGTTTTCTAAATCTTTATAGAATACTGCGGCAGCGAAATAGCCTTCGTCATTTAAATAGTTTTCGTAGGTAACGTCATATTGACGTGCCATCCAAGGTTTCAGCTCTGGGTTTGCACCGTTTGCGCTCCAAGGTGAACGTTCAAGATCTGTGTTACCGGCATTGGCTGCGTTATAGTCATAACCAGTGCCTGCGTTCATTTTATCCATCCGTGCGCGAGCCAGAGTACGGGCTGCTGCTACACGAACGACTTGGTTTTCTGCAACATCAAAACCAAAGTTGAAGCTTGGTAATAATTCGGTGTAATCAGCGCCACCTTCAATTGGGGTCGCAACCACATAACCAGCTGACGACTTAGTTACAGCGTAACCATCTGAATGCTGGTCAGTTTGCACCACTTGCAGACCGAAGTTACCTTTAACTGGAACGCCTTGCCATTCAGATTCAATGTTCGCTTTGGTGTAGACAGTTAACACGTCTTCGTTGATCTGCCAGTTGTTACGCATACGGCCTGCGTCCGTTAAACCTTCAGAAACTTCGGTGTATGCGCCGCTGCGGTACAGAGCCAGTGAGTCATAGCTCAGCATGTTGCCCATGCCTATGAAATCCAGTGAAGTCGGTGCTAATGCGAACTGACTTGGCACGGTTAACATGTCTGGGTAATTTTTCAGTGTTAAGTATAAGCCTTTGTCGATCTTAGACTTTTCACGCTCGCTGTAGTTAAAACCAAATTCAACAGATGAGAACGCACCATCATCAAAAGCACGAGTAGCACTTAAACGGATGGCGTTTAAGGTATCTTCAATACTTGGCGTGTTGATGAAACCATCTTGTGCATTACCAGGAACTGTTAAACCGTTTGCCCAGTTTAAGGCAGCGCCTAATTTGAACAGGTTAGGATCTGCGTAATTCAGCGTTGGCGTGAAACGAACGATACCATCGTTACCGAAAGTGAATCCTAAATTGTCTTTAGCGCCAACATCGCTACCACGACCAGTACCGCTATAGCTTTCTAAACCGAAGTCGGTACGATCTGCTGATGATGTACTTAAGTCAGCTTCAAGGCTCCAGTTTTTGTCCAGTTGGTACTCAGTGTTCCAACCTAATGCTAAGGTATCCGCGTTACGTAAGTTCACGTCGTTACGCATAACAGCTTCAACGCCGTTGAAGGTACCTTTAGTCACGAAGCCATTTTCAACTGTTGGGTTGGCCGCTAAGCTTGCAGAAGACCATTGCAGCGGTAATTCAATACCACGCAAACGTTGTTCGTCTTCGAAATCTGCATAATACGCATCAACCGTTGTATGTAATTTGTCATTTGGTTTGTATTCGAAAATACCTAACCAACCATCACGTTTTAATTCACTTGAACGCACGTACGGTTTGGCACCACCAATAACTTTGGTGGTCGCGTTTAAGTCTGGGTAACCCCAAGCATTCCAACGTTCTTCTTGGTTTGGCGATGTCATTTTCGCATAACCAAAGGCAACACCAATGGTGTCATCGGCAAATTGGTCGATGTAAGAGAAACTGCCACGGAAACCATTTGCAGTTGAATCAGAGTTCAATGCACCTAATGAGTTATGTTCGCCACGTAAGTTGAACACAATTGATTGCTCGCCGTGCGATAACGGGCGAACCGTTTGCATGTCGATGGTGCCACCAATGGCTTGAGCCATAACACCGGCGTCTGGGGTTTTATAAACGACGACGTTGCTCATCATTTCTGATGGGTATTGATCGAATTCGACACCACGGTTGTCACCGACAGTCACTTGCTCGCGACCGTTTAAGGTTGCAGTGGTGAAATCTGGTGCTAGACCACGAACAGAAACTACGTTGGCGCGACCATCCAAACGTTGTGCCGCTAAGCCTGGTAAACGAGCAATCGACTCAGCGATACTCATATCCGGCAATTTACCAATATCTTCTGCAGATACTGCTTCAACAACAGAAGTTGACTGTTGTTTTAAATCTTGTGCCATTTGTAGACTACGGCGAATACCAGATACTTGGATAACTTCGATCTGTTCTTCAGCTTTTTTGTCTTTCTTCGCAGCTTGTGTTTCTTGTGCAACAACGCCATAAGAACTTAATCCTGCGGTCGCCAATGCCAGCGTCAGTACGCTTAGTTTGTAGTGTTTCATGCCCTTCATCCCCGGTGTGGTGTTGCTCTAATTATTAGTTGTGCGCTCCATACCAAGTGGCATGAAGTATGACAACCTTGCTATTTCTATGTGGAACGGCGCAACTACACAACATGAATACGTATTCATAATGCGCCGGGACAGTGCAGTCCGTCATCGACTTGCACTAGCCCTGTGCAATTTGCCGAAACAAAATGCAACTGTTCACAAGAAATGCACCAAATCTCAACGTTCTGGTGCATTAGGCCCATTAAGGAATAGCACAGTTTTCGGGCGCGAGCGGTCAGTTTGGCAGCTAAAATCGAAGTTTTTTTCGCCAGTGATTGAACTTTTTAGCGGATGTTGGAGTCTGGCTGCGCGTAAACACGCTGAACTCGCCAAAGTAGCGGTTGGGAAAATTGCATTTTTATTGCATACGTATGCAATCGACTCTCATTGCACTGTTACCGCTTAGCGCTTGTTGAGTAAAAACGGAGCCATCAGGCTCCGTTTCACAGTATATAAACGCATCGCATTACCAAATTTTGACGCGTTGCTCGGCAGGTCGATACATACCATCGCCCGGTTTCACGTCGTATGCCTGATAAAACTCTGGCATGTTCGACAAAATACCTTGCACCCGGTACATGCCTGGCGAATGCGGATCGGTAATCAACATTTGCCGGAGCGCTTCATCGCGAGATTTATTGCGCCATACCTGTGACCAACCGATAAACAAGCGTTTTTCGCCAGTAAAGCCATCGATCACTGGCGCAGTTTTGCCACCGAGCGAATTCTGATAAGCACGATAAGCCACAGTCAAACCGCCTAAGTCAGCGATATTTTCGCCAAGGGTCAAAGCACCTTGCACATGTAAATCATCAATTGGATTGTAACCATTGTATTGATCAATCATCAGCTGAGCGCGTTGCTTAAACTGACTCTCGTCATCTGGGGTCCACCAGTCTCGCAGATTACCATCACCATCAGAGCGGCGGCCTTGATCGTCAAACCCATGAGTAATTTCATGGCCAATGACCCCACCGATACCGCCGTAGTTGACGGCATCATCAGCTTCGACGTTAAAGAACGGCGGTTGCAAAATCGCGGCTGGAAAAACAATTTCGTTCATAGTGGAACTGTAATAGGCATTAACCGTTTGCGGCGTCATCCCCCACTCGTTGCGATCAACTGGTTTGCCTAAACGCGCGATCATCCGTTGATACTCGCAAGCATTACTGCGTTTGACGTTCCCGACTAAATCATCCACCTTAATGGTCAAACAACTGTAATCGCGCCACACATCTGGGTAGCCAATTTTGGCATTGAATTTTTGGAGTTTCACTTGCGCTTGTTGTTTGGTCGCCGGGCTCATCCATTCTAATTCGTTGATCGCTTGCTCAAAGGCAACTCGTAAGTTTTTGATGAGTTGATCCATCCGCTCCTTTGCTTCGGGCTTGAAATACTTCTCAACGTAAAGTTTACCCACCATAAAGCCAAGTGCGTCATCAATGGCAACCACTGCGCGCTCTTCGCGTGGTTTTTGCTCCTGCAAGCCAGTTAACACTCGCCCATAGAAATCAAAATTTGTTTGTTCAAAGGCGCTGCTTAATAAAGTCGATTTGCTGCGTAATAAATGAAATTTCAGATAAAGCTGCCAATCTGGTAATGGTACGTCCGCTTGAATTTTGGCAAAAGCAGTCAGGTAATCCGGTTGCCGGACCACCACTTCGCTGACTGAGTTTAGTTCTGCCGCAGTCAAAAATGCCTGCCAATCAAAACCCGGGGCAACGGCAGCTAACTCGGCAATCGTCATTTTATTGTAGGTTTTAGTGCGATCGCGGTTTTGCACGCGGCTCCACTGAGCATTCGCGAGTTTGGTCTCAATCGCAAATATTTTCTCCGCAGCTAAGCTGCCGTCTGGCCACCCGGCTAATTCCCAATACCGAGCAATCATCCACTGATACTGTTTTTTGATTTTTTCGGCTTTCTCATCCGACTTCAAATAATAATCGCGATCCGGTAAGCCCAGGCCTGATTGATTCATGCCGGTAATATATTGCGTGGAATTTTTCTGATCTTGACCAACAAACACGCCGACCGGCGTACCGTAACGCTCAACTTGCAGCTGTCCCCATAAAGTCGCAAGTTCTGCCGGGCTCTTCAGCTGCTCGATGCGAGATATGTCGGCCATTAACGGAGTGATGCCCAACTTTTCAATGGTTGCGGTATCCATAAAAGCGCGGTACATGTCGCCAATTTTCTGTGGATCACTGCCTGCTTCTGCAGGTTTTGCTGCGGCATCTTTGACGATCTGTAAGACATGTTTGCTCGAACTATCGCGTAATTCGTCAAAACTGCCCCAGCGCGATTTATCGGCTGGAATTTCAGTTTTAGCTAACCAATTGCCGTTTACATACCGAAAGAAATCGTCTTGGGGTTTTATTTGGGTATCGAGATTGCTCAGGTAAATCCCCGATTTTAAAGCGCTGTTAGCGGCTACAGCTTCGGAGGATCCGGCCGTTGCTGCGGTGCTTTCTGGCGCTTTTTCGCAGCCGGAAATACCAAGGGCTAAGGCCACACAAAGCGCCATCATCGTTTTATTTTTCATGGAATTATCCTATCTCAACTGTATAAATCTTGTCTGAGCGAGTGTAGAGGCTTCACTTATATTGTCCAGCCCATAGCGACCGCAGAATGCAGCATCTGCGACCAAAAGCCGAAATAGCGCTACGAGCAACCAGCACCGTTGACAATGGACAACAGTGCTGGTCACCAGAGCGAAATAATGCAGAGGAGTTTTAAACTTGGAACAACGCAGCTTGTTGTGAAATCCTCACTGCCAAGACCGATAACGATTCACTCGCCTCAGCACTTTGCTCAGCACTACGAGAGACTTCACTAATACTTTGACTAAATTCTGTGATGTTTTTGCTAATATCTTCGGCGACTACAGTTTGCTCTTCGGTCGCTGCCGATATCTGCGCATTCATATCCACAATGCTACCCACCGCTTGTTTAATTTCGCCAAGGACGACGCCCGCGGCATTGGCGTTACTGACGCTATTGGTCGCGTGTTGCTGTGATAATTGCATGGCGCTGACGGCATCTTTGGCTGACGCTTGCAGACTCGCCATCATCGCCCGAATAGATTCTGTCGCTTGATGTGTATTGGTGGCTAAGGTGCGAACTTCATCAGCAACAACGGCAAAACCACGGCCAGCATCGCCAGCCCGCGCGGCTTCAATCGCAGCATTTAAAGCCAATAAATTGGTTTGGGCAGCAATACTTTGAATGACTGTCAAGACTTGGCCTATTTTCTCCGATTCGCCATTGAGGGTCTCAATCACCACACTCGCGCTGCCAACGGCATTGGATAAATCGGTGATTGCCACCACATTGGCCGCCACTTGCGCGTAGCCCACTTGAGTACGACTATCGGCGTCACCCGCTTGGGTCGAAGTCGCTTGAGCACTGCGAGCGACTTCAGCAATTGCGACAGTCATTTCATTCACTGCCGTCGCTATCATGTTGGCGTTTTGCTCCTGCGAATGCGCGGTCGCACTGACATCTTTACTGATCACACTCATTTGTTCTGCCGCTGCAGCCAGACTGACCACCGCTTGGCTCAGCTGCTGAAAAAACTGTTGAACCCTTGTCAGGGTCTGATTAAAAGCTTGCGCGGCGTCTGCAATTTCATCGTTGCCAGCCACAGGTGCTCGCAAGCGTAAATCTGAACGGTCGCCCACCGCCACCATGGTTGAACGCAGCGAAATGAGTGGTGTTGAAATCGAGCGTGAGACTAAAAACGCCATCACACTTAATGCAATGACCACTACAATAACGATGCTGCTAAACAGCCAACTGGTCGCACTTAAGGTGTCATGCGCGACATTAACGAACTTCGCTGATTCACGCAGTTGCAACTGGATAAGTGCTTCTAAGGCCCCACTCAGCGGATCTGCGGTCGCATATAACTGTTGGTTAAATAGCTCATTGCCGATTTTCAAGATGGCTCCATCGGGAATAGCTTGTTCATAGCCACGAATTTGCATAAGCCAAGCGTCAATTAGTGGTTGGGTATCGGCGATTAGTCCGGCTTCTTCCGCTGTCAGCAACGTTGAGCGGTACGATTGCCATTGATTCAACGCTTGCTGTTCCGCTTTTTTCAGCGTATCAGCAGCATCAGCGGCCGAAACAACCCCAGCACGATGTTTATGCAAAGTGTCGACGATAGTGACCGCAAATGCATCAGACACGGTCTTAAGTTGCTGCAGCGGTTTAACCCGATCTTGATATAGGCTATCGACCCCCTTCGCTAAATGGCTCATGTTTGATAAGGCGCCAAAACAAATGCCGATAAGAACTAACAGTGGCAGTGCGGCTAACATTGCTAATCTCGTACTGACTTTAAATTGATTTAACATCGGCGTTACACCTCTAATCGATTGATTTACAGCACATATCAGGATGTTCCTCTGATTTGATCCAGCGTAGTCGAGTTATTTACCACTGTCGTTTTTTTAACCAAAAAAACCTCTTTAACTGACTTTACTCTATGGAAGATTGCGTTTCTCGGCGATTTTCAGGATGATGCTAGAAGATCAAAAAAAGGAATTACATTTATGTCAGAAAGTCTGCTCGCTTCTATCGCTGGTTTACCAAACTTCCTCAGCTTTTTTGCGTTAGCCATAGTGCTGATTTTGCTTTTTGCCCGCATCTATAGCTGGATCACTCCGCATGACGAATTCGGGCTGATCCGCAGCAACAATCCAGCCGCCGCGGTTGCATTTGGTGGAGCCATCTTTGGTTTTGCCTTACCACTTGCAAGTGCGATCACACATTCAGTTTCTTTAGCGGATTGCGCAATTTGGGGTGCGATTGCTTTAGTTGTGCAATTGCTGACGTTCTTGGTGGTTCGTTTGACCATTCGCCAACTGCCAGAGCGCATTAATAATGGCGAAGTTGCGACAGGGATTTTTTCGGCTTGTTGTTCAATTGCCATCGGTTTGGTGAACTCAGCAAGCATGACTTTTTGAGGGATAAATGATGTCAACTCGATTTAAACGCAGTAGTAAAGTCGCTTTGATGGTGATGGTACCTGCCACGACAATGATCCTAGCAAGCTGCAGCTCTGAAGAGCCTGTGCAAACTGCGGTCTATGAAAATGCCGACCAATGCGCCGGCTATTACAACCCAGAACAATGCCAAGCTGAATTCAACGCGGCCAAGGCGCTGCATCCGCAAGTTGCGCCAAAATACACCGACAAAGCCTCATGTGAAACCGATTTTGGCGCAGGCCAATGTGAAACAACGCCAACCACAACAGCAGCGACAACAACGGCTCCAGCGGTAACTCAGTCTAGTGGCGGTTCCTTTATGCCAATGATGATGGGCTTTATGGCTGGCCAGATGTTTAGCGGTGGTAATCGTTCGAGCTTGCAAGCTCAGCCACTATATAAATCAAGCGATGACCGTTCAACGTTCCGCACTGCAACCAATCAACCTGTGTCTCGTTTCACCGGCCCAGTCAAAGTGATGCCATCCCGAATGGCACCACAAGCGGGTTCATTGGTCAAACGTGGTGGTTTTGGTGCGCAGGCGCAAAAACGCAGCGAACAACAGAGCAGTGGTGGCTAAGCACCGATGAAAAAGATCCGCATTGAAGAACGTCCTGGTTGGCGCAGTTACGCCGAGTCTGTCGGCTTTAACTTTCACACCTTTGATGGTGAGCCTTACTGGGACGAAAGTGCTTATTACCAATTTAGTCTGGCGCAAATCGAAGATGATTTAGAAGCGCCAACTGAAGAGCTCCACCAAATGGCGTTGTCTTTGGTGGCTGAAATTTTGGAAAGTGAAGAAAAACTCACGAAGCTTGCGGTCCC
>JACCDZ012055892.1_pt1 | contig 30746 bp, 23 predicted proteins | sample 7449551 | NCBI WGS metagenome assembly JACCDZ01 (sample SAMN15323452, study PRJNA562643) | freshwater metagenome | isolation source: river surface water | place: USA:Blue River Watershed | collected 2017-08-18 | reverse complement strand
TCTTAATTGGTACCCAAAAAGGGGAGGAGATCAAGCAGGTTTTAGCGGCATTAGGTCAATTAAACGAATCTGTGAAATAAAAGGCGTACCTTTGCGCCACATTATGAGGATGTTTGTTATTATTTCATTGCTCATAACACATCTTTATACAGTCATATGTCATTTGAATCATTGCACCTCATTGAGCCTATTTTAAAGGCGCTCAAAGAAGAGGGTTATACAAATCCCACACCTATTCAAGCCCAATCAATCCCTATTGTCCTTCGTGGCACGGATTTATTAGGTTGCGCCCAAACGGGTACGGGTAAAACAGCAGCGTTTACGTTGCCCATTATACAACTTTTGGAAGAGAACAAATCGTTCCAAAAAAATAAGAAAATCCGCGCCTTAATCGTAACGCCCACACGGGAGTTAGCGATTCAGATTGGTGAAAGTTTTAGAGCGTATGCGCGTCATACGGACTTGAAATATGCGGTTATTTTTGGAGGAGTGGGCCAAAGTCCCCAAGTCTCAGCCATCCGCAGCGGTGCTGATGTGGTGATTGCGACGCCTGGACGTCTTTTGGACCTCATGAACCAACGCCTTTTATCGATCGCAGACGTTGAATATTTCGTCTTAGATGAGGCGGATCGCATGCTCGATATGGGTTTCATTCACGATGTGAAGAAATTATTAGCCGCCTTGCCACACAAACGCCAGTCGTTATTCTTCTCAGCAACGATGCCACCAGAAATCGTGAAACTAGCGGGAAGTATTTTGAAAAACCCGGCTTCTGTTTCCGTAACACCGGTTTCCTCTACCGTTGAGATCATTAATCAGTCAGTCTATTTCGTAGACAAAGGAAATAAGAACGATCTATTGCTTGATATCTTACAAGATACATCGATCAAAACAGCCCTAGTCTTCACCCGTACAAAGCACGGAGCAGACAAAGTGGTTAAAATGCTTTTGAAAGCTAGCATCAAGGCAGAAGCGATTCACGGGAATAAGTCCCAAAACGCCCGTCAAACAGCGCTGAAAAACTTCAAAGCCCAAACCACGCGTGTTCTTGTCGCTACCGACATTGCGGCACGTGGTATTGATATCGACGAATTAGAATTTGTCATTAATTACGAATTATCTAACATCGCTGAAACCTACGTTCACCGTATCGGTCGTACCGGTCGTGCAGGTGCAAAAGGGGCTGCGATTTCGTTCTGCGATATCGAGGAGAAAGCGTATCTGAAAGACATCGAGAAATTAATTGGGAAGAAGATTCCAGTAGTGGAAGCGCATAAATACCCGATGAAAGTCTTGCACGTGGAGAAAGCTGCCAAAAAACCGCAAGGTCAATCGCGTAATGCCGGTGGTTCTCGTCCGGGTGCTCCAGCAGCTGCAGCTAAAGATGCCAAGCCAGCTCGTTCTTTCGATAAGGCAAGTTCTGGCCGTAAATGGTACGGAAAGAAAAATACCTATTGATTTTGAAAAAATCGAATAAACTATTGCTCGTCATCGTAGGTCCCACGGCAGTGGGTAAAACCGCGCTTTGTGTGGATTTAGCGAAGCACCTACAGACGGACATTATTTCGGCGGACTCCCGTCAATTTTACCGCGAACTTTCCATCGGAACAGCAAAGCCATCTGCAGAGGAGCAGGGTGGGATAACCCACCATTTTGTTGATTCCCATTCGGTGGAGGATTATTTCTCTCCAGGTGATTTTGAGCGGGAATCGATGAAGTTATTGACAAAACTCTTCAAAAAGCATAATGTTGTAGTCGCTACTGGCGGCTCCGGATTATACTTGAAAGCTTTGATGGAGGGTTTGGATGTGATGCCAGAAGCTGATTTAGCCTTGCGCGAGACGTTGAATGGCCGTTTGGAAAAAGAAGGTCTTTGGGCCTTGTTTACCGAATTGAAGCAATTAGATCCCGTTTATGCCGCTCAGGTGGATGCCAAAAACCCGCAGCGCGTCGTTCGGGCCCTTGAAGTCTGTCTTTCTACGGGAAAACCTTATTCGGAGTTTCGTTTAGCTCAAAAACCAGCCAGACCTTTCCAAGTCATCAAGATTTGTCTAGAACGTCCTAGGGAAGAATTATATACACGAATTGATCAGCGAATGGATCAAATGCTCACGGCTGGTTTAGTGGAAGAAGCACGTGCATTTGAGGATAAGCAACATTTGTATGCCTTGAAAACCTTAGGCTATAAAGAAGTCTATGCGTTTCTTCGAGGAGAATACGATGAAGAGGAAATGGTTCGCTTGCTAAAGCGTAATAATCGTCATTATGCTAAGAAACAGATGACTTGGTTCAGAAACCAAGACGAGTTTACCTATTTACATCCATCGAAAGCCTTCGTAGAAATTTTGAAACAATTAGAGGCTTAAATAGGCTTCGAGACCTCCTTCGAGGTGGTCGATGTGCGTGAAGCCTTTGGCCTTGAGTAAACGCATCGCAATCAAACTCTGCGTCCCATTATAACAGATAATTACCCAATTTTTCTCTTTAGAAATTTCATCGATGCGCTCCAAAAGCGTATCCAATGAAACGTGAAAACCTCCTAGATTAAAGTCATCCCATTCTCTGGGAGTCCGTATATCTAGGAGGTTTACATGGGTTAACGCTTGCTTGAATTGCGTCGCATTCATATTAGTAGCCAGCTGCTTGCCAGGCCATCATTCCGCCTAACACGTTGCGTACATTCGCGTAGCCTTCCGCTGTTAAATAAGCTGCAGCACGTCCAGAACGAGCTCCAGAACGGCAATGGATTAAAATTTCTTCATTTTTCAGATGAGCAATTTCCTCTAAACGATCAGGCAATTCACCTAATGGGATCAAAGTCGCCCCAATGTTGAACTCATCAAATTCATACTCTTCGCGCACATCGAACAAGTTCAGTTTTTCACCTTTGTCCATTCGCTCTTTTAATTCTTCAATTGTAATATCCATCTTATTCGTTATTTCCGTCACCTACTACCCAAACATCAATCGTATCCCCTGGATGAATACTCGTTCCATCACAAGTCGCACAAGTTTGTTTAAATATGGTTCCTGCTGTTAAATCACTATTTGCCTCGTAAGTCACGTGGCCTAATTTTAAATTCATCCCTGCTAAAATAATCGACACTTCATCTAAAGGCTTCCCGATTAAATCAGGCAATTCAATCTCCGCATCTGCTGTCCCATTTCCAATATACAAATCCACTTCAGTGCCTTTAGGAATACTACTCCCTGCTGTCATTTTGCGTCCCAAAGCTTGCATGTCAATCACCTCTTTCAACCGGGGATCGTTTACCTGGTGCACAATCCCTTTTTTCAATCCAGCGATAATTAATTGTTGCTCCGCACTTCGAACCGATAAGCCAATTAAATTAGGCATTCTGATGGTAGGAGGCGTTTCTGAATTGATTGTTATATAGATTTTGCGTCCCGATTTAACTAAGGCATTCGGTAAGGGATATTGTGATAAGATGGTCAAAGGGGGCTTATCTGCCACAAATGTACAATCCGAAATTTCGTATTCTAGGTTATTCGCATCGACTGATTCTTCCATCTTATCCATCGACAGACCCTTCAAATTAGGGACTTTAATGGTCTCTCCATGGTGCGTGCTCCAAGGTAAATACACAAAAAAGAAACCAAAAAACAGCACTAAGAATAACGTCACTAAGATCGCGACGTGCAGGTAGAAGTCCTTTTTTGATTTAGTTGAAATGATTGCCATAGAGCGATTAATCTAATATGGTGCAAGATAATAAAATCATTATAGAATTGGATTCAAAATGCAGAAATTGTGCTGCGCAATAATTTCTTACATTTTAACCCAATTTCATTATTCATTTTCTTCCTCTCTCTACTCTATTATCTATTCTCTTTAATCTAAATTTTGCGTAACAAAAAAGGGGCTTGCGCCCCCATTTTGTTTACTGTCCACTGGCTACTGTCCACTGGCTACTGACCACTGTCCACTGTCTACTGTCTAGTACTTAAACACCTTATCTCCCGCCATTACCTCTTGCGTTTTCTCATCGAAAGTAACGCGTTGTCCCGTGCGGTAAGCCGCATTAGACATGATGGTTGCGATTGAATGTTGGTAACCCGCTTCGATAGGAGCGTTAGGTGTTTTGCGAGAACGTACACATTCCATCCAGTTTTTCACGTGGTTGAATGTTAAAACGTCTCCACCTGTATCTGCATCCGTCGCTACTTTTGCCCCTTCGATTTTCATCGTTGGTAATAAGTTCGCTTGAAGGCCCATCGCTTTGGCCTCGCGTTCACGAAGACCTCCATTAGGAGAAATAGTGTTAGTATCAAGGTTTAATTCACCGCCGTTAGAGTAGTAAATTTCTTTCGTTCCACCTGCTGCATTAGAGAAGCGTGACGTGAATTGAACTTGGAAACCTTTATCAGCTTTTCCGTAGTCGAAAACAACCGTCATCGTGTCCGCGTTTACGCGGCCATCATTCCATTGGTAGATTCCACCGTTAGCCACCACTGAATTAGGGTGTGATAAGCCGGAGAACCAGTGTACGGTGTCGATTTGGTGCGACATCCATTGGCCAGGAATTCCTGATGAATAAGGCCAGAAAAGGCGGTATTCTAAGTATTTACGGGGGTCAAATTTGTCTGCTGGGCGGTTCATTAAGAAACGTTTCCAGTCGATATCTGATTCTTTTAAGATGCTCGTTAATTCTGGGCGTCTCCAGCGACCTGGTTGATTGACGTTCCACATCAATTCTACCATTTTGATATCGCCAAATTTACCTGACTTGATAAATTCATCCGCTGCCCAGTAGTTCTCACCTGAACGACGTTGTGAACCGATTTGGACGATTTTATTAGAATCTTTTACCGCCTTTAAAACCGCACGGTTATCCTCCATCGTTTCAGCTAAGGGCTTTTCTGTGTAGGCATCGCAACCTGCTTTTACAGCCTCGATGGTATGTAAAGCGTGTTGGAAGTCCGCTGTGGAGATGAAAACGGCATCGATTCCTTTGGCAGAATACAATTCCTCATTATTTCTATAGGTCTGAATAGATCCGCCTAATTCTTTCTCTAAAAAAGCCTTTCCCTCATCTCTACGGCGATTCCAAAGATCAGATAAAGCGACCATTTCGAAGTTCATTCCTTTGGCCAAAGCCTTAAAAGGAGGCACATGAGACGCCCGGTGTCGGTCAGAGAAACCCACGCAAGCCACGCGAACGCGGTCATTTGCTCCTAGGATCTTGCTGTACGATTTTGGGCTAAAAGCTAAAGTGCCTAGAGAAGCTAGGGCACCTTTGTGTAAAAATTCTCTTCTTTCCATTAGATAGGTTATTTAATTTCTCTGATTTTGATGTTTTTATAGAATACGGAATCCCCGTGTTCTTGGAAAAGGATAGGGCCTGAATCTTGCGCTCCAAAACCATCCCACACTTTATGCTTGCTATGTGCTACTAACACTTTAAAGATATTGCTCTTGCGCTCATATTCGATCACTTTAAAGCCATTCAACCAGTGCTGAACGATGTTATTCGGATAGACAATGATACGTCCCTGATTCCATTCGCCTATTTTCTTTTGGAAACGACCATCGATTTTGTTCGATGGAATGATGTCGTATAAACTCGCTAATGTGCGGTTTCCTACGGTTCCTAGTTTCGCATCTGGGTGTTTTGCGTCGTCTAACACTTGGTATTCTAAGCCGATCGCTGACATACCAGAATTATACGATTCATTCACAAAATATTTTACACCTGAATTAGCGCCCTCTGTTAATTTGAAATCAAATGTTAATTCGAAAGCGGAGAACTTGTCATTCGTTAAGATATCACCGCCATTGCCTGATTCCTTGCCACCAGAGCTATTCACGTGAAGCGTACCGTCTTCCACTGTCCAAACCGATGGAGGAGCCGTCGTCTTAAACGCTGAGCGGAAGCCTGTTAAGTCTTTTCCGTTGAATAATAGACGGAAACCTTGTGCTTGCTCTTGTGGAGACAGATTGTTTAACATATAATTGTCTACGACTACGTTTTTGTCCAAAGGACGCGGTTGCATCTCTTTTCCCGTTTGAATGCGGATGTTTTTCCACATCACTTGCATGCCCGGTTTCATCTCTCCATAAATAGCGTGTACTTGGAAGGCGATAAATCCTTTCTCCGTCATATCATCCACTAAATAGGTAACTGGAACGTCGTTAATCCAAGTACGGATTGTGCTTCCGATCGCTTCAATGCGGTAGTGGTTCCAAACATCCCCTAATTTAAAGGCCTTCTTCGCCTCTGGTTTTAGTTCGTTTTGGGCTAACCAGCCACGGCGTGATTCATCATAAATTCCGCCTGACCAACCTCTTGTCGAAGGGTCGATTTCAGCTTGGTATCCGTGAACGCGGCCATTTTGGTATTCTGGGATGGATAAACTTCTGAATTGAACCCCTGAGTTCATTTTGTTGTCTACTTTGACATCGAACTCCAAGATAAAATCACCGTATTCCTGCTCCGTGGCCATGAAGGAGTTTGGTGTATTCGCCACGGTAGTTCCCACCATCACGCCATCCTTTACTTCATATTTCGCTTGTCCATTGAGTTGTTTGAAACCTTTGAAGGTTTTACCGTCGAATAGGTTGGTCCATTTTTGAGCTTGCACCTGAAACGATCCGATCGCTAAAAACAAGCTTAAAAAGGGTATAATCAATTTTTTCATAGTTGTTTTTTGTTTTCTTTACAAGGCTTAGTTCTACGAAATTTACTCAATTATCTTAAAATAATTTAGTTTCTGTAGGGGGTGAAATCAGGTCAGGAAAATAGTCAGGAAGGGAAAGCATTTTTACTAAGTATTCTATTATTTTTGTAGATTAATAATTGATGACTATGCAAAAACAGACCAAAGCCATTCGTATTCAAGCGGAAAGATCTCAAAACAGAGAACATTCAGTGCCTTTATACTTGACCTCTAGTTTTACTTTCGATGATGCGGAGCAAGGTAGGGCGATATTCGCGGACGAAATGGCGGGTAATATCTACTCTCGCTACATGAATCCGAATGTGGATGAGTTCGTAGAAAAGATGAATATGCTAGAGAATGCGGAGGATGGTATTGCCTTTTCAACTGGGATGGCGGCGATTTTTGCTTCGATGGCTGGTCTATTGAAAGCGGGAGATCACGTGGTCGCTTCTAATGCTTTGTTTGGTTCTTGTATTCAGATTTTGACGAAGATTACGGCCAAATGGGGTATCGAATGTACGTTCGTTCCAGGTGCAGATATCAATGCGTGGAAAGCAGCCATTAAGCCTAATACGAAATTTTTATTCTGTGAATCTCCTTCTAACCCGGGTTTAGAGCTGATAGATTTGAAAGAATTAGCGGCTTTGAAAGAGGGTAGAGACTTGATTTTAGCAGTAGATAACTGTTTTGCAACACCTATTCTACAAACGCCATTGGACTTGGGCGCTGATTTAGTCATTCACTCAGCGACTAAATACATTGATGGTCAAGGACGCGTTTTAGGTGGTGTCATCTGTGGTAAGAAAGTGTATATTGACGAGATTCGATTCTTTGCACGTCATACTGGCCCCTCTTTGTCTCCTTTTAATGCTTGGATTTTATCGAAGAGTTTGGAATTGTTGGATTTAAGAATGCAAAAGCATTCAGAAAATGCGATGGCCTTAGCGGAAGCTTTAGAAGGACATCAAGCGTTGAATAACGTAAAATACCCTTATTTAAAATCGCATCCGCAATATGAATTAGCGAAACGCCAAATGAAGTACGGTGGGGGGATTTTAACCCTAGATATTAAAGGGGGATTTGAAAAAGTAGTAGCCTTCAGCAAGTTGTTAAAAATTGCCTCTATTTCGCCTAACTTAGGAGATTCGCGCACGATTATAACGCATCCAGCGTCCACTACCCATTCAAAATTGCCCGCAGAAGAAAAAGCGGCCCTGGGAATTACGGATGGTTTAGTTCGCGTAGCCGTGGGTTTAGAGTCGATTGAGGATTTAAAAGCGGATTTCTTACAAGCCTTAAATCAGATAAACTAATGTGGATTGCTCTGATCGTTTGTTTGCTTTTGTTGACCGTAAATGTCGTGATTGGCGTTTATGTGGAGCGGAAGCTTTCTGCATTTATGCAGGATCGATTAGGGCCCATGGAGGTGGGTAAATGGGGTTTATTGCAGGTTTTTGCGGACCTGTTGAAGTTATTCCAAAAGGAAGACATCGTCCCCGAAAACGCCCAAAAACGCTTGTTTCTTTTTGCGCCTTGGATCATTTTCTTGTCAGTTTTTGGTGCTTTTGCTGTCATCCCTTTGAGTTCAGGTACTTTCTTGCAAGGCAGCCAAACAGAGATGGGCTTAATGCTTTTAATGGGGATTGTTTCCTTAGATAGTTTGGGGATTTTATTAGCGGGATGGACTTCTAATAATAAGTATTCCTTATTAGGCGCAATTCGCTCTGCGGCTCAATTAGTCTCCTATGAGATCCCTTTGGGATTATCACTTTTATGTATCGTATTAATTTCAGGCTCCTTGAATTTGCAGGAGATTTCTTTACAGCAGGGGATATTCTCTGCTGAACCACAATACTTATTCGGTTTAAAAGGTTTAGGGATTGATGTAACAAAGGCAGGTGGTTTCTTGAGCTGGAATGTGGTGCGGATGCCATTGTTTTTCTTCTTGTTCATTATTTATTTCATCGCCTCTTTAGCAGAAGCGAATCGGGCACCATTTGATATTCCAGAAGCTGAGTCTGAATTAGTAGGTGGTTTTCATACGGAATATGCCGGAATGCGTTGGGCCTTGTTATTCTTGTCAGAGTATGGAATGATGCTTTTAGTGAGCGTTTTAGGTGTGATTTTATTCTGGGGATCATGGTATTCTCCTTTGCCTAATATCGGATCTGTTCGTTTAGCGGATTGGACGAATGGTGAGCCGGGCACTATTTCTGCCACTTTGATTGGCTTTGTTTGGCTGATGTTGAAGACCTATGTCTTAATTGCTCTTCAAATGTGGATTCGCTGGACTTTACCTCGACTTCGAGTAGATCAGTTGATGTATTTATGCTGGAAAGTGTTAACCCCCTTTGCCCTGATTTTCGTCGCAATATCTGCTCTTTGGTCGCTACTCATGTAAGGAATCTCCTTTATATTTTGTTTATTTACAAAATTGCTTCTGTTAACCTATCTTATATGATCAAACTCTTACCCAGAGTCTTTTGCTTAGGACTTCTATTTGTCCTTTCGTATCAAAGCATTGCACAAACCACCTCGCTTCCGGCCATTTTTGGTAAAGTAATCGACGCTTCAACAGGCGAGCCTTTAAAAGGGGCTGATATTTCCGTTGATTTTAAAAAATCAGGCGTTACAACGGATACGTCTGGAAACTACAAAGTCCACGTACCCTACGGTGAGTGGGTAATAAAAGTGAGTTATGTAGGTTATAATCCGTATCGCACGAAAATCTATATTAAAGCAAATACGGAATTAAATGTGCAGCTTAATAACGTAACCAAACAATTAGAAGAGGTTATTGTCTCTAGCGCAGCCACTAAGCGAGATATTCAAACACCCTCCTTAGGTGTAACAGTACTTAGTTTAAAAGGGATTAAGAAATTGCCTACGATGATGGGCGAGGTCGACGTGATTCGTAGTTTACAATCCCTTCCTGGCGTTTCTTCCGTAGGTGAGGGTGCTAATGGTTTGAATATTCGGGGTTCTAATGTGGACCAAAACTTGATTTACATCGATGATACGCCCATCTTTAACCCAACGCACATGTTTGGTTTGTTCTCGGTTTTCGCTTCTGATGCGATTCGGGATTTAGAATTGTATAAAGGGGGAGTTCCCTCTCGTTTTGGTGGACGTGCAGCTTCTGTTTTAGATATCAAGATGATCGAACCCAATACGGACAAATTTAAGATGCAAGGTGGAATTGGATTGATTTCGAACCGGGTTATGGCAGAAATTCCAATTATAAAAGAGAAATTATCTGTGTTAGTTGCTGGTCGATTATCTGTCAATGATTTTATGTTCAAATGGTTTGCACCGGATTATTTAAAGAATTTACGTGCGAATTTCTCTGATGTAGCGACGAAGATTTATTACCGTCCTAATACAAAGAATACGATTTCGTTATCCTCTTATTTGAGCCATGATTATTACCGGGTCGATTCCTTATTCAGTATCGAAAATGTGGTGGCTAAACAGACCTCCTTTAATTATGGACACACGAATTTTGCAGCGCATTGGAATCATTATTTCTCCCCTAAGTTGAATATGATGGTGAGCGGCTCGTTAACCGATTATTCCACTAAAACCTTTGCACCTGATTCCGTTAATACGATCGATTTAAAAAGTTCGATCTTATACCGAAACCTAACGACTAGCTTTGATTACCAGCCGAAGGAAAATCATAAAATGAACTTTGGCATTACGGCGACTCGCTATGATATTAATCCGGGTACCTTAAATGAAGGTGTGGTGTCACGTGTTTCCACCGTAAAAATTCCAGACGAGCAGTCTTACGAATTAGCTTTATTTGCGGATGATGAATGGACAGTAAGTCCTAAATTTACATTGCAAGCCGGTTTACGGTATTCCCACTATTACCGGATGGGTGCAGGATCTGAAAATGTCTATGCTCCAGGGCAGATGCCTTCATTAAATACCGTGTTACGGAAAAATACGTACGCGGACGGAGAAGTCATGGCCTCCTATGGTGGTTTTGAGCCTCGTGTCACGATGAAATATTCTTTGGCAGAAAATACTACGATGAAATTTGGGTATAATCGTCAGCAACAGTTTTTCCAATTATTATCGAATAACACGACGCCTTTGCCTACCTCCCGCTGGAAAACGGCGGATAATTTTATCAAGCCTCAACAGAGTGATTTCTTTTCTTTAGGTTTGTTTAAAACCTTTAATGAAAACGTATTTGAAGCTTCATTAGAAACCTATTACCGAGATGTGGCGAATACTTTAGACTTCGTGTCAGGGGCTAATTTGCAATTAAACCCGAACATAGAAACGCAGTTGATTTCTGGTAAAAGTAAAGCCTACGGAATGGAATTAATGGTGCAAAAGAAGAAAGGAGAGGTTTCAGGTTGGGTTTCTTATACGTATGCAAGAGCATTCAATCAAATGATAGGTGAATTTCCAGAGGTACAGGCAATAAATGGGGGAGAGTGGTTTGCGACGAATTACGATAAGCCTCACACCCTTAATATGATGTTAAATATTCAACCTACGACGCACCATAGTTTCTCTTTCACTTTTGCCTATAATACAGGACGTCCATTTTCGTCTCCTTCAGGATCATATGAGATTGGAGGGAAAAAGTTTCCCGTGTTTGCCGAGCGTAATAATGACCGAGTGCGTGATTACCACCGTTTAGATTTCTCCTGGACCATCAATAATCCATCGATGAAAAAGCAACGTTGGGAAGGAAGCTGGGTATTTACTATTTACAACTTGTATGGACGTCAAAACCCTTACTCTGTCTTTTTTAAATCAACAAAAGCGGGTTTGAGAGCGTATGAACTCAGTGTATTTGCCTCTCCGTTTATCTCGTTAACTTATAATTTTAAATTCTTATAATCATGCCTCAATTATATAAAAGCAGTCTTTTTTATACCATTTTAGTGGGCTTAATCGCATGGGCATGTGTGAATCCGATTACGGATTTCGTTCAAGTAGATTCGACCTCTTTCACCACAATAGAAGCAGATATTTCAGATGACGCAGCCTTAAGTAAAGTGCGTTTAACGAGCTCATCTAATCGACTTACTTCCCAATTTTCTCTTCCTATTTCGAAGGCGACCGTTTCTGTGACAGACCAAAATGGAGTCAAAACGACCTTTACAGAGGGTATTCCTACAGGCACTTACTATCCTAGTGCAGGTTTTAAAGGTGCAGTAGGATCATCCTATAAATTGGCTGTTAAATTACTCACGGGTCAAACGTATGAAAGTGCAGTAGAAACGATGAAGGCCGTGCCAGAAATTGAAAATCTAATCACTCGTTTTGAGACCTTAGAACAATATCCTAAAGTCGATGTCAGACGTGCGGGATTCTCCGTTTACTTGGATTTTAAAGATTTCCAAAGCGAGGGAGACTTTTACCTTTGGAACTGGAAACACTTTGAAAAAATTAGACTATGCGCTACCTGCACCGATGGTGGCCGTTATGATTTCAAGAAGTTAGATTGCGTGCAACCTCGTTTTCCTACGGATGCCATTTTGAATTATATGTGTGATGGTAATTGCTGGGACATCTCTACAAACAATGATTTGAATGTTTTCTCAGATGTTCTAACGAATGGCCAAAGAGTCGTAGGTCGTCAAGTAGCCAGAATTCCATTCGATAACTGGACCCCTTATTATTTCCGTTTGGAACAACGCTCTATTACCCGAAGTGCCTTTGATTTTTATCAATCACTTATTTCTCAAATTCAGTCTTCTGGTTCTTTATTTGATGTACCTGCTGAAACGCGTTTTAGTTTAAATATCAAATCCCTAACGAATCCAGCAGAGAAAGTGATTGGTATATTCAATGTATTCTCCGTGCGTAAAAAAATATTTATTGTCGATCGCTCTAAGAATATTCCGATAGGGGAGTTGCCTATCATTCCTATAATTCCAGGAGAAACCTATGCTTGTCCTCCAGGATCGGTGGGTTGTCAAGATAAGGTTCCTTGCATCGAATCGAATACACGGACAAAAATTACCCCAGAAGGTTGGGTATTCTAGTTTTTTAGGCACAAATTTGTGCTTTAATTCAAACTATGATAGGTGTTTTATTAGTTAATCTGGGAACTCCAGATGATCCGGGTACCCCAAGTGTACGCAAGTATTTACGGGAGTTTTTAATGGATGGTCGTGTCATTGACATTCCGTATCCATTCCGATACTTATTAGTGAATGGGATAATTGCCCCTTTCAGAGCACCCCAATCTGCGAAAATCTATAAAGAGCTGTGGGAAGAGCGCGGTTCTCCCTTGAAGTTTTACGGGGAAGACGTTTGCGCGTCTTTGACCGAAAAACTAGGTGATGGATACATGGTTCGCTTAGCCATGCGTTACCAAAGTCCGGATTTAAAGTCAGTTATGTCAGAAATGCAAACCGCAAATCTGAAGAAATTAATTGTCATCCCTTTCTTTCCGCAATACGCCTCAGCTACCACCGGTTCCGTTTATGAGCGCGTGATGGAAATTATGTCTGATTGGCAAATTATGCCATCTCTTTCGATGGTGAGCTATTTTTACCAGCATCCTATTTTTGCCAAATACTTCGCTGATAAAGCTGCGAACTACCAAAAAGACGTAGACTTCGATTATTATTTATTCTCTTATCACGGAGTTCCAGAACGCCATATCCGCAAGGGAGATATCACGAAGAATACCTGTGTTTTTGGCACTTGTTGTGAAACGATCACAGAAAAAAACCACAGTTGCTACCGGGCCCAATGCCACGAGACTACTCGTCTAATCGCTGCAGAAATGGGATTGAAACCAGGAACTTTTGGGACAGCTTTTCAAAGCCGCTTAGGTCGTGACCCTTGGTTACAACCTTATACGGATGAGACGATAAAAAAGTTAGTTAAAGAAGGTAAGAAGAAGATTTTAGCTTTCTCTCCAGCTTTCGTGGCGGATTGTTTAGAAACCACGATTGAAGTGGGTGAGGAGTATAAGGAACTATTTGAGGAAGCTGGTGGAGAGCATTGGCAGTTAGTAGAAAGTTTAAATAATTCTCCTGAATACGTGGCGCTTTTAGAGGACCTTGTAAAGAATTCATAAAATGGTAGCTCTTATTTTAACGATCGTATTCTCTGTATTGTTGTTGGTCAATTTTCGCGCTCATGCTAAATTCAACATTGATACGCGCATTGCCATTTTATTGAATTACCCTGTCTGTTTTTTAACGGGGTATTTCCATCAAATGGATGCAATTCCCTTCCATTGGCCTTCCACGGGTTATTCCTTGGGCATTTTGGGTATTGGAGTTGGTTTCGTGATAACATTTTTATTGTCGGGTTATTCGACCGTAAAAAACGGAATGGCACCCACGTCTTTAGCCAATAACATCTCTTTAGTGATTCCCGTCCTGGTGAATCTTTTTATTTGGAAGACGGGAGGGGATCTCACTTTACCCGTCATTGCAGGGCTTATCTTATCATTTGCTGCTATCTATTTCTGTAGTCCATCCGGGACAGGATCAGTCCAAAAACCAGTTATTGGGGCTTTAGTCGCTGTCTTTGTGGCTTATGGAGTAACAAACACGGCCTTTAATTATTTAAACGCTGCGATTGTGCAGCAAGTGGGAGGAAGTATTTCGTTTACGTTGATGCTCCTGCTCGGTTCGATGCTAACTTCCGCTGTTGTTTTAACTTATTGGACGATTACGGGTGGTGTGACTTGGTCACTTCGCTCAGTTTTAGCGGCAATCCCATTAGGATTGCCTAATTTCTTCTCTTTCTACTTCTTGCTAAAAGCCTTAGATGCCTACCAACAAAATGGCGCGGTGGTTTTAACTATCTATAACCTAGGAGTAATACTGCTGAGTGCGGTTACGGCTTTGGTATTCTTCCGGGAAAAATTGACGAAGAAGCAGTGGTTGGGGATTGGGTTAGGGTGCGCTGGTATTGCGTTGATTATATTGTAATACACGAGAATTGTGCTGCGCAATAATTCTCTTATGTATTACAACATAATCAACTCTAATTTCTTCCTGAAGCTTTTAGTTTATGAAATGGTTCACACATCGTTGCGAAGCAACATTCACCTTTATTCTTTGTGCCTTTCCTTCGGACTAAGCCGTAGGCGACTCATTGACTAAATTGCGAAGCAATGACTAAGCAAATGTGTTGTAGTTGCGAAGCAACTACAACACATTTGCAGTCTGCTCCTTAATCTTCTCTAACTCATCCTTCATATTCACGACTAGTCGCTGAATAGTGGAATCATTCGCTTTAGAGCCTATTGTGTTGATTTCTCGGCCAATTTCTTGCGCCATAAAATTAAGTTTCTTGCCGTTTCCTTCAGCTAAGATTTCGATGAAATAGTCCAAGTGTGTAGCTAAGCGTACTTTCTCTTCGGAGATATCAAATTTCTCGATGTAATAAACGACCTCTTGTTCGAAACGGTTTTTATCGAAATCTTCTTTCAAACCAAGTTCCAAAAGGGCATTGCGCATCCGTTCACGGATACCAGGCATTCTGATTTTGTCTTGCTCTAAAACTTGCGCTAATCCAGATTTGATGGCAGCGATATATTCACGGAATTTGTCTTCTACGACTTTCCCCTCCCGGGCACGGAACTCCTTGCATTCTTTTACCGCTTCTTGAACGGCTTCAAAAACTACTTTCCAAAGTGCCTCAATTTCTTCTTCGTTATCTTGCGAATGATCCGATGCATTCAAACTTGGCATCGACATAGCCTGTAAATACAAGGCATTTTCATCAATATTAGAAACACCTAATTCAGAGGCAAAGCGCTTTAATTCGGTAAAATAGGTAGCAATTTGACCTTGTGGAAGGATGCTTTGCTCTACGTTCTCATTGTTTTTTTGGAGGTGCAGATTCAGCTCCATTTTACCTCGCTCTAATTGTTGGGTGAGGTAATTTCGGATATCTATTTCTTTAGCTGAAAGCGATTTAGGAACACGGCAAAATATGTCCGTAAACTTCGAGTTCAGACTTTTAACTTCGACACGGATTTGCAGGTCTTGGAGTTCTTTTTGGGATTTCCCAAAGCCCGTCATGGAATAGATCATATGGTTTCTTTTTTGGCCTTAGCCGCTTGATAAAAGGCAAATGCAAGGAATAAAAGCATCGCGATGGAAGCTGCCAAATCAATTTTATTTCCCGTAATCACGGAAACGGGGGCAAACTTAAATTCAATGGTATGTTTCCCAGCAGGAATCGCTAAGCCACGTAATACATAATCCGCCTGAACGTGATTCGTTTCTTTTCCATCGATATAAGCCTTCCAGTCTTTGTTTCCGCGGTAGTAAATCTCGGAAAACACGGCGAAGGCAGCCGCTTTCGTGTCAGAGGTATAAGTCAAATGATTCGGTTTGTATTCCGTCAATTGAATGTTGCCATCCGTCTTGAATGTGGCGGTAGGTACGTAAGCGGCATCTTTTTGTTCTACCAAAGCTACAAAGCGTGGTTCGATTTTGCCGATTCCATTCAAGGCGTCATCCGCAGTAGGAACGACATTTACGCTAGATACAAACCAAGCATTACCTAAAGCACCTGGATTCGTTTGTGGTGCTAATTGACCAGTAGAATCAGGGCTCAAAATGTATTTCGTATTCAACATATTCAGGATGTTCATTTGTCCTGGATTGCCTGTAAATTGTTTCTCGATTAATTCTTGGTAACGACGCAATTTAGCTGCGTGGTAACCACCTAAAGATTGGTGGTAATAAGACGTAGTGGCATCACTCATAAAGTTTGTTGCTACATTTACCACACGGTAATGTGTGGAATCTTGTAGGATCTTTTGATCAGCTGGAGTAGGTAGGATTTGTTCGTCTAGCGTAGCCTTGGAAACAAAGAAATCTTTGCCAAAATAGCGTTTCGCCACCGGCGTTAAATCAAAAATACCTAAAAGCACTAATGCGATTAACCAGATGGATTTTTTCACTTTCCCTGTACTTGCCACCCATAAAATACCTGCCCCGATCAATACAATAAAGAAACTACGGAAGGCATCGGATTGAAATAATTCAATGCGATCTAGTTGGATGGAGCGCCAGATTTGGTTATTCAGGGCGGTGTCTTGGATCAAGGCTCCTCCAAAATTGGGTCCTTTAAAATCAAAGAACAAATCCGGTGCCATACCGAAAAACAAGGCAAGACCACCACTTAATCCGGCTGCATAAAACAGCGGTTTTTTGATTTCTGACCAGCTCGATTTTTGTTGAATGAATCGAATCAACCCTAAAATACCTAAGCTAACAAAGCCTAATTGCACAAAGGAAAGTACCATCGTGATGGCCCTAAACTTGTTGAATAGGGGGAAGTATTGGAATAGAATTCCATTAAAGAAGAAATATTTACCCCAAGCGAAGGTGATGAATAAGGCTGTGAATCCGATGATCCACCATTTTTCGGCTGATTTGATGTAGAAGGCTCCAAACAAAAACAGGAAGATCACCAAGGCTCCAGCATAAGCAGGGCCGGCTGTATAGCTTTGATCCCCCCAATAGGCGGGTCCTTTTTCGACGAATCCTAAAGCTTGTTCGTCGGGAATACCCGCGTTTGACATGGTTTGGTAGGTATTCGAAGCCGTTCCACCTAAATCTCCCGCAGAAGCTCCGCCCATGAAATTGGGGATTAGTAATGTCCCAGTTTCAGCGATACCATAGGACCAGTCAAAAGCGTAAGTTTGATCTAAACCATCTCCACGCGATTTGTTGGCGCTTAGTTCAGAGGCACCACGCGTTGTTTCTTTAGCATATTCGTAGTTATTCCAAAGACGCATTGAGTGCGTTCCTAAAGCTAAAACTAAACCTAAACCTAGTAATAATCCGCGTTTGAACCAGTCGGCAACGGTCTTTTGACTGATGGCTTGCGTAAGGGTATAAAGGAGGTAAAAACCAATGATGAAGAAAAGGTAATAGGTGATTTGGACGTGGTTAGCGTATAATTCCAATGCCATTCCTAGCGTAAACAGAGCTGCACCTAGCCATTTGCGATTCCCCCAGCCTAATTTTACTCCCGCTAAAACGATGGGGGCGTAGGCCAAAGCAAGCACTTTAGAGGTGTGACCTGCTGGAATAATGACCATATTATAGGTCGCAAACGCGTAGAAAACAGCCCCGGCAAAGCCTAAAATAGGGGAGGATCCCATCGCCCAAAGTAAAATATACATCCCTAACATTTGAAGGACAAGCAAATTCACGGGGCTGGGAAGTAGATTGGTAATGAAAGAACCGATTTTGGCAGAAATCGAATACGGATACGATCCTGAAATCTGGTAGGTGGGCATCCCGCCAAACATCGAGTTCGACCACCAGGCATCCTCACCGGTTTTTTCTTTGTATTGAATGCTCTCCTGTGCCGCCGCTTGGGCTTGCTGAATATCATGTTGAATCAAAACTTTCCCTTGCAGAACCGGTCCACAATAGATAAAAGCGATCAATAGGAAACCCAAAAGGACAATCCCATGGGGGGCAAAGGAGCGCAAATTCATTTTCATAGCTTATGAAATCGATACTAATTCTAGTTCAAATGTTAAATCACGGCCAGCAAGCGGGTGATTGGCATCTAAAGTGACGTGAGAATCTGTTAAATCAGTGATCACTACTTCTACCACGTGACCACCATCTTGGTGCATGGAAAGAGAGGCACCTAATTCTAATTCGATGTGTGTGGGGATTTGAGCGCGCTCAAGCGTTACCGTATTTTCTGGAGAATGCTCGCCATAAGCCTCAGCTGCCGGAATAACAACGGTTTTTTTCTCACCAATGGTCATACCAGTCACGCCATCATCAAAACCTTTGATAACCATGCCTGAACCTAATTGAAATTCAAGGGGTGTTCTTCCTACAGAAGAGTCAAAAATAGAACCGTCGGTGTGTTTACCTGTGTAGTGTACGGCAACCTTGTCGCCGGTTTTTGCAATAGACATAATGAATCGTTATAAATTGGAAAATAAGCTACAAATAACACGAAAATTTGTAGCCTTTCCAAGCCTTTGGCCTACGATTCAATGGTCTGAAGCGTGTATTTTTGTTGAATAAATTGCAATTCGTTTTCCATGCTTTCTAAGGTATTCAGGAATGACTTTTTCGCTAAGGCTGGTACGGTTTTATAGTATTCGATTCCTGATTGCAGATTTGCGGTGAAAGTTTGGAAATATTTCGTCCGTTTAGCCCAAGTCTCCGTATTGATTTCTTCTTCGATTGATTCTACCAGGAAGTTTACATAGAGTTCTAGTTCTGCCAAAAATAGGTGTGGACGACTCTCTTTCGTCAAATCTTGGATGCGACCATAGATATGATCAAGCATGGTTTTAAGGGAAACAATTTGGGAGAAATTGGCGATGTTCGGACCTGGACACATGGTCACGGCGGTTAGTTTTTTGACAAATGATTCTTTATTGACGATAGCTGCAGAATTGCTTAACCCTACGCAGAGGCATTCTTTGGCTAAAATCTCTTCTTTTTTTGCTTGTCCTTCCGGTGTCGCTAATTTTAGTTGAATGTATTTTTTCGATGCGGTACAAATGGGTTCCGTCGTAAATTCGGTATTAAAAGCTAAATGTTTTTCCGTACAAGGGCTTCCTGCCTTGTTTTGTTTTATCCGATTTAAGCGCTCTTTGTGGCCAGAAGTGCCTTTTAGATAATTAAATCGAATGCCGAGAGGAGAACTTTTGCTTAAAACAATATCCTCTTTTTTCGATGCTGCAAGCAATTGCATCGTTTCCTCATCCACCGTGGTCGCTTCAGGAACTAATAAGAATGGTGAGCCCCATCCGGTGCTGTCTACCGCATAATAATCGTGTAATAATTGGTCCTCCTCGTGCGTTCCGATGCCCCCTTGTACAGAAATTTTAATGGCGGGAGCTTTCTCTCCTTTTTGAAAAAGGGAGAACATCGTGTCGATTAATTCTTGTTTTTTTGTTTTGAATTCTTCTAAAATGGGGCCAAGCAAATACCCATCTGTCGCAAATGCATGTCCACCACAATTCAATCCTGATTCGATGCGAAATTCACTTACCCAAATGCCTTTTTTGGCCAAATATTTCCCTTGAATCAAGGCCGATCTAAAATCGGTCACCTTGACGATAACCTTCTTTTTACCGGTTTGGAAATCCTCAAATTGTTCTAAATAATTAAATAAACGGGGATTCATGCCCGCTGAAAAAACAAGAGATGAATTACGTAACTCACTGAGTGCATAGCCTCTTAATGCCGCCACCGCATCGGAATTTTCTTCTTTTATATCCCCATTCGGGCTTGGATTACTTTTATCCAATTTGGTCATAATATTTACATCGATGCTTCCTGGCTGCATTTTTGACCTTAATTCATTCGCTAACATCCCCTTTTTAGTGGGGCAATCCGTTTTCAATAGTTGCGTGTAAGAGGCCCGTAGAACTGAATCGGTGGGCAACATCTCAAAGTACTGGTCGATTTCATTTCCTTCTCCAAAAGCTTCTTGCTGTAAGGTTTTGAACTGCTTCTGCACGATACGATGGACTAGATTTAGGTAACTCGTAATCCTTTTCGCCCGGTAATCCTCCACATTAGGTCCTATGGGTTGGTAGTCATCTCCGGCTACTTCGCTATACTTTTTTCGCATCATTTCGATCAGGCGATCTTCTGCTAAGGAGAGGACGGAGGAAATGCCAAAACGGGCCACTTTAATAGGGGAGTCCACCGTAAATGCTAATCCCATAACGGGGATATGGAAGGTATGATTTGATTTTGAGTTCATCTGGAAAATTTTGGAGGCTATATAAAAGCCTTGCAAAATTACCCTAGCAATGGTGGGGGATAACTGATGGAAATCATACGCTAGAATGAGATAAGTCAAGTATCTCTACTCTCTTATCTATAATCTCCTTTATTCCTTGTGCTTTATTCTTTACACAAAGAAGCTTGGTACTTCAACGAAAGCGTATCCCCTAACTCGATCGCCGTCTTAAAATCAAGGCAAGCATCGTCAATTAGACCAAGGTGCAGTAGATTAATTCCTCGATTATAATACGTTTCTCCATAATAAGGGTAGCGAATGATTGATTTAGAGAAGTCTTTGATGGCTCCTTTATCGTTCCCTAGTTTGGATTTGAAATAGCCTCGGTAGAAATAATAATCCGCATTCGTGGAATCGAGGCGAATGGCTTTGGTTAAGTCAGAAATGGCACCTGAATATTCTTCCATCGATCCTCGGGAAAAGGCTCTTGCGAAGTATATTTCAGGGTTTTTGGGGTCTTTTGTCAAAGCCACCGAAAAGTTATACGTCGCTTCTTTGTATTTTTCTTGTTGTATTTGCGTGAGACCAGCGGCATATTGTAACATGCAGCTGCTCAAGAAAAAGAGGGCAAAAAGGGAGGCAAATAAACGGATCATTTAAAAGTAACGATGGTGATTCCCGCACCGCCACGGTCTGCGTGTTCGTCAGTAATGTTTTTAATTTCTCTGTATCGCTTTAATTGTTCTCGAATTAAAGTTCGTAAAATTCCATCGCCTTTTCCGTGCAAAATTTGAACTTCTGGAACACCTAATAGGAGGCAATCGTTGATGTATTGGTCTAAAATGACATAAACTTCTTCACCGCGTTTCCCACGGATATCCAGTTTAAGTTGGAATTGCGCCATTCGATCGTTGATGTCGATGCCACGAAGTGGCGCTGTACTTTTCTTTTGCTGTTTGGGCGCGACGATTTTTTGGAGGCGATTCAGTTTAATCGTACTGCGAATAGCCCCCAGAGAAATGACTGCGTCTTTTCCTTTGAGTTCCAGAATTTGTCCCAAAGTAGGTTCGTCACCACTCCCTTTAATCACTACCCAATCACCCACAGCGATCGGGGAGTTGGCATAAACGATTCCGGGAGTTTCGGAAACGACCTTTAATGGCGCTACGATTTTCAATTCTTTTTGTACGAATTGTTCTAAATCCGCACGCAATTCCTTCGTCTTTTCTTTATCGGCCTCTTTCTCGCGGATCTGTCTGATGGTCTGCTCGATGCGTTGATTCGCCTCTTGGATGATTTTTTTCGCCTCTGCTTTCGCCGCATTTAACATCGCTTTCTGCTCTTCCTGCACGTGATTTTTCAGACGCTCGTAGTTTTCCTTGATAGATAGAGCTTGCTCATTAGCTAAGGCTAAACTGGCGTTTTTACTCTCCCAAATCTGCTTCTCCGTCTCCGTTTCCAGCAATAATTTGTCAAAATCCACTTGCTTCTTGCCTAATTTCTTGCGCGCATTTTCGATGATAGCCTTAGGCAATCCAATCTTCTGAGCGATTTCAAAGGCAAACGAACTACCCGGTTTTCCCATATCCAAGATGAATTGAGGTTCCAAGTGCTCGGTATCATAACGCATCGCGGCGTTGAATAGCCCTTTTTGGCGATCAGCCAGACTTTTTAAGTTGCCAAAGTGCGTATTAATCGCGCCGTAACATCCTTTGTCAGCCAGTTTCTCCAAGATGGATTCCGCAATCGCACCCCCTAAAGAGGGCTCCGTTCCCGTACCAAACTCATCGACCAAAATCAACGTGTTCTCGTTCACGTGCTGCAAGAAGTGCCGCATATTACTTAAGTGAGACGAATAGGTACTTAATTCGTTTTCTAGATTTTGCTCGTCCCCCATATCCAGGAAGAGTTGAGAGAAGAAGCCCATCGTACTACCTTCAGCTAAAGGCACTAAACAGCCGGATTGAAATAAGAATTGCAATAAACCTACGGTACTTAAAGTAACTGATTTACCTCCAGCATTAGGTCCAGAGACGACCATGATGCGCCGATCTTCTTCCAATCGAATGGTCAACGGTTTAATCATTTTGCCAATTTTTTCGAGCGATTTTTCCAATAAGGGATGCCGCGCATCAGTCCAATTAACGATCGGTTTATCTTGAATAAACGTGGGTTTGATAGCATTGTGTTCGCTTCCCCACAGGGCTTTGGCCCGAATAAAATCAATCAAACCTAACCACGAAAAGGCGTGGGCTAAAAAGGGTGTCAAAGGACGAATTCGATCCGATAGTTTCGATAAAATTTGGATAATCTCACGACGCTCAGCCGATTCCAAGGATTTGATTTCATTGTTCATCGCCAGCGCATCTGCGGGCTCTAAAAAGACCGTTTTCCCGGTATCTGATTCATCTTGAACGAAACCTTTGATCTTTCGCTTGTGCTCCGCCGCTAATGGAATCACCATTCGGCCATTACGTAAGGTTAACGAGAAATCCTTGCTCACCCAGCCCTCTTTATAGGCTTGGCTTAAATACGAATCGAGTTTTTTACGTAGACTTTGTTCCTCCTTTATCCTCTGGCGACGTAAATCGCCTAAAGCAGGGGAGGCCGTTTCCTTGATTTGACCGTTTACATCAAATACGCGGTCTAAATCTTGAATGATGGGTAGTATTTGTCTGAAATCTCCCTCGCTCTCCGCGCCTTTGGCGAGAAAATGCTGGGTGATTTTATGTATTTCTGGGTATTCGCTTGAATCAATTGCCGCAAAGAACCGGATGGTTTCATACAAAACCGTTAAGGCCCGTTGCCAATCCCTCCATTCATCCGCCGATAAATAATGGCCTTCCAGCTGCAATGGACTTAGATAAGAACGTAAATCGTAGTAATCTGTCTGCGGAAATTCGCCACCGTGCTCGCCCAAAATGCGGCCCATCTCATCGACCTGTTCTACCCATTGCTTGACTAAAGGGAAACGATCTGAAAAGCGCATTTTATCCGCGTATTCTAGCCCCATCGGACTTAAGCAAAGCTGCTTAATTTCCTCTTTTACCTGGTTGAAACCCAGTTTTTCGGCAAGATTTAGAGGGTAATTCATAGCTGGAAATGCGACTTTATTTTTTCGAGTAATACCTCGTTGATTTTATAATAACTTTCAGTGGTCCAACCTGCCACGTGCGGACTGAAAATGGTGGCTGGATAAGCGGCGATTTCGGCGAAAAGTTCTTTTTCTACTGGCGACCAAGTGGATAACTTTTCGTTTGGAAGCACATCCAGCGCCAATCCCTTGATTCTGCTTGTACGTAATCCGTGTAACAAGGGTTCCAGTGGAGCAATAGGTCCTCGAGAACTATTGATCAGTAAAATGGGCTTCTTGAACGAGTTTATAAACTCATCGGAAATCAATCCATGTGTCTCAGCGGTCAAGGGAATGTGTAAACTCAGTATGTCAGCCTGTTCGAAAATCTGTTCCATCGTGGCCGGATAATCAGCTGAAGGCGCGTATTTGTCATACGCTAGAATGGTTATTCCGAAACAAGCAAGGCGAGAAGCAAGGGCTTTGCCCATATTGCCATATCCGATGATTCCTATCGTCTTTCCTTTGATTTCAAAACCTCGATTTCCCTCTCTTTCCCACAATCCGTGACGTACTTCGGTATCTGAAGTGTGTAGTTTATGAGCAAGGGATAACAGTTGGCCAATGACATGTTCTGCCACTGCGTCAGAATTACCTTCGTTTGCAGAAAAAACCGCGATTCCTCGGGAAAGGCATGCATCGACATCTAATAAGTCTAGTCCAGCGCCTGCTCGAGCGATGAAAGTCAATGTGGTATCTGTCAGTATGTCCGCCGTGATTTTGAATTTACTTCGAACAACTAATCCTTCGTAATTAGGCAAAATAGACACAAACTCTGTAAGTGTAAGATCAGTACGTGTTTCCACCTCGAATCCCAAATTCGTTAGCCCTTCTGCCATCGAAGGATGAACCTCGTCGACGATCAAAACTTTACGCATTCATTCGGTTTTTTACGAGATCTAACGCTAAAAATAAGGCCTGAAGAAAAGAACCTGGATCGGCTACGTTTTGGCCAGCAATATCATAAGCTGTTCCATGGTCTGGAGAGGTTCGAATAACAGGTAAACCAGCTGTAAAATTCACACCTGAGTCAAAAGCGATGTATTTGAACGGAATCAAACCTTGATCGTGGTACATACCCAGAACGCCGTCAAACTCTTTGAATTGCGCTTTTCCGAAGAAACCATCCGCTGGATAAGGCCCAAAAACCAAGTTGCCTTTTGTTCTAAATTCATCCACTACCGGTTGAATAATCTCTAATTCTTCTTGTCCTAAAAGTCCTGATTCACCTGCGTGTGGATTTAAACCCAACACAGCTAAACGAGGTTTGTCAATCGAGAAATCTTCCTTTAAACTCTTCAAGAATAAGGTGATTTTTGTGCGCAATAAATCAGCGCTTAAGGCCTTAGAAACCTCTAATAGAGGAATATGGCCCGTAGCAACGCCCATTCTAAAGCCATCTGAAACCATCATCATAAGAGATGATTTTGCTTCGAAACGATCGGTCAAATACTCCGTATGTCCAGGGAATTTGAAGTCTTCGGATTGGATGTTGTGTTTATTGATTGGAGCAGTTACGAGTGCGGAAATTAGTCCGCGATCTAAGTCGTTCGCGGCTCTTTCTAGGCAATCAAAGGCGGCTTTCCCCGCTTCTTTGGTCTCTTTTCCGGGTTCTACCACGGTAGACGCATCGTCCCAGCAGTTAATAACAAAGCTTTCGCCTGATATAGCTTCGGAGGCTTCTTGAATCACGGCGATGGACCATTCTTTTAATTCGAATTTTTGGCGGTAAAAATCCAATACGTTGGCAGAACCATAAATCACAGGCGTACACCACTTTAGCAAGCGAGGACTGGCTAAGGATTTCAAGATTACTTCCGGTCCGATTCCGTTGTAATCTCCTAACGTGATACCGATGATAGGTTTCATAAAAAGCAATTTTTTGTTCGACCTGCAAGTTAAGAAAAATCGCTCGAAGGCGGTAGAATTATTTTTCTTGGTAACGAACCTAATAAATATGGTATTTTTTTAAGTTTCACCAAATAAAATGCGGTATTTGGTGCGAGTTTCACAATATATTTAGCATTTTTGTTAGAATCTCCTATTTTATTGATTATGCCAAAATCATACGTTAAAAAAATCTCCAGTTTATTGATCGCTAACCGCGGTGAGATTGCTATCCGAATCATGCGTGCCGCGTCCGAATTAGGAATTCGTACCGTTGCCGTTTATACCTTCGAAGATCGCTATTCATTGCACCGCTATAAAGCCGATGAAGCTTACCAAATCGGGAAAGACGACGAGCCTTTAAAACCTTACTTGGACATCGAGGGCTTGATTTCTTTGTGTAAATCGAAGAAAATCGACGCTATTCACCCGGGTTATGGTTTCTTATCGGAAAACGTAGTGTTGGCAACTCGCTGTAGAGAAGAGGGAATCGTTTTTGTGGGCCCATCTCCAGAAGCGATGAACGCGTTGGGAGATAAAGTGGCGGCGAAAGTGGCTGCATTGAAAGCCAATGTACCCATGATTGAGGATTCGAAAGGGGATTTGGCTGATTATTCTTTGGCCCTATCCGAAGCGAAACGCATTAAATTCCCGGTGATGGTGAAAGCGGCTGCCGGCGGTGGTGGACGTGGAATGCGCGTAGTGAGAACGGAAGAGGAATTAGAAAAGGCGTACCAAGAGGCAAAGAACGAGGCGAAAAATGCGTTTGGAGATGATACCTTGTTCATCGAGAAATTTATCGATGATCCCAAACACATCGAGGTACAATTATTAGGGGATCAACATGGAAATTTAGTGCATTTGTATGAGCGCGATTGTTCGGTACAAAGACGTTTCCAAAAAGTAGTAGAGATCGCCCCTTCTTTTGGTCTAAAAGAAGAAACTAAACAGAAATTATACGCTTATGCGCTTTCCATCGGTAAAGCCGTAAATTATTATAACGCAGGAACGGTGGAGTTTTTGGTCGATAAAGACGAAAATATCTATTTTATCGAAGTAAATCCGCGTATCCAAGTAGAACACACGATTACAGAAGAGGTGACGGGCATCGATATCGTCCGTACCCAAATTCTAATCGCCCAAAATTACAGATTATCCGATCCCGGTATTTTTATTCAAAACCAAGCGGACATCCCGCTAAAGGGTTTCGCGATCCAATGCCGTATCACGACGGAAGATCCAGCGAATGGATTTAAGCCGGATTTTGGAACAATTATCGCCTATCGAAACGCAGCTGGTTTCGGTATTCGTTTAGACGAAGGATCTTCGTATCCCGGTGTAAAGATTTCCCCGTATTTCGATTCGATGTTAGTGAAGGTGTCTGCCAAAGGCCGCACGCTTCGCGGTGCGTCCGAACGCTTAAACCGCGCGCTGACCGAATTCAGAATCCGTGGGGTAAAAACGAACATCCCATTCTTGCGCAACGTCATCACGCATCCGGTCTTCCAAGAAGGCCACTGCACGGTGCCATTCATCGCGAACCACCCGGAATTATTCAACTTCAAACCCACACGCGACCGTTCCACCAAGGCGATTCGCTACCTGGGAGAGGTAATCGTTAACGGAAATCCGGATGTGAAAGTGAAGCCTACGGCTCCTTTCCGCACCCCGATTATCCCGTATGTGGATCCAATGTCGGAATACCCGAAAGGGAACAAACAATTATTAACGGAAATGGGTCCGGAGAAATTTGCGAAACACATCCGTGATGCGAAGCAAATCTATTTTACGGACACGACCTTCCGCGACGGGCACCAATCGCTTTTAGCGACTCGTGTCCGCACCCAAGATATGTTAGCCGTGGCTGACGGTTTTGCGAAATCCTTCCCTCAATTGTTCTCGATGGAGGTTTGGGGTGGTGCTACCTTCGACGTGGCGATGCGTTTCTTGCAAGAATCTCCTTGGAAACGCCTGCAAGAGTTCCGCGAGGCGATGCCGAATATGCTATTGCAAATGCTTTTCCGCGGTTCTAACGCCGTGGGATATTCGGCTTACCCAGACAATTTGATTGAAAAATTCGTGGAGAAATCCTCTGAAGCCGGAGTAGATGTCTTCCGTATTTTCGATTCCTTGAACTGGATCGATGCAATGAAAGTATCGATCAAAGCGGTTCGGGAACGCACGCCGGGCATCGCTGAAGCAGCGATTTGTTATACGGGTGACGTCTTTACAAACGAGAAATACAATCTACAATACTACGTAGATATGGCGCGTCAGCTCGAAGATGCCGGTGCTCACATGTTATGTATAAAAGATATGGCGGGACTTTTACGTCCTTTCCAAGCGGAGAAATTAGTCACCGAATTAAAGAAAGCGGTTGATTTACCTGTTCATTTGCACACGCACGATACGGCTTCTGTTCAATCAGCGACCTATTTAAAGGCCATTGAAGCCGGTGTGGATATTGTGGATGGGGCTTTAGGGGCGATGTCCGGTTTGACGTCACAGCCTAATTTGAACTCGTTAGTTGCGATGATGCAGGGTCACCCGAAAGCATCTGACCTGGATTTAGACCTGTTAAACGAATATTCGAATTATTGGGAAGCGGTGCGTACGATGTATACGCCGTTCGAATCAGAACTGAAAGCGGGAACCGCTGAGGTATACAATAATGAGATTCCGGGCGGTCAATATACGAACTTACGTGGCCAAGCGATTGCGCTAGGTGTGGGCGACAAGTTTGAACAATTGAAACGTAATTACACAGAGGCGAATACGCTTTTCGGCGATATCGTTAAGGTAACTCCATCCTCGAAAGTGGTGGGGGATATGGCGATTTTTATGACCGCGAATTCGTTAACGGCGGAGGATGTATATGCCAAAGGAGCTACTTTATCCTTCCCTGAATCCGTCAAAGACTTCTTCAAAGGCGGCTTAGGTCAACCTTACCAAGGATTCCCTAAACAACTACAGGAGATCATCCTAAAAGGCGAGCACGCAATCGAAGGTCGTCCAAATGACCATTTGGCACCCATCGACTTCGACGCAGATTTCAAGACCTTTACGAAGAAATTTCCAGAGGCAGAAGATGGATTCTTCGATTACTTATCCTACAAAATGTACCCGAAAGTCTACGAGGACTATTACAAGAATTCGGCTTTATTCGGCGAATTGTCAGCCCTTCCTACGCCAGCCTTTTTCTATGGCTTGAAGCAGGATGAGGAGATTATGATCACGATTGAGCCAGGCAAGACGATCATCGTGAAGTTCCTGTACATGTCTGAGCCTGACGAATCAGGTCTGCGCAATGTAACATTTGAATTAAATGGCCAGGCACGCCGCATTAAGATTTTGGACAAAAACGTCAAAGTCGAACGCGCGCAACACGCGAAAGCGAAAGTGAAAGGTGATATCGGTGCTCCATTGCAGGGTCGTTTATCTCGTATTTTGGTGAAACCAGGCGACGAGGTGAAATTAAATGCTCCATTGTACGTCATTGAGGCGATGAAGATGGAATCGATTGTTTCGGCTCCATTTGAAGGAATTATCGGTAATGTGTTATTGACTGAAGGAACGGTGGTAGAGCAAGAGGACTTAGTATTGACTTTGGAAGAAGCGAAACTACCAGAACCAGACGTAGAGGAATATTTATTCGTATACGGAACCTTGCGCCGCGACTGTGGAAACGATTTACACCGCTTGATCGCACGAAATTCGGATTACATCGGCATGGCGACCTACCAAGGTCAGATGTACCAAGTGGCTGATTATCCGGGTATTATCCCATCGGATGACGCGAAAGACCAGGTAGTGGGCGAATTGTATTTATTGTCCAATACGATCAAATTATTGAACGTATTAGATGAATACGAAGAATTCAATACAGACAAACCAGCCGAAAGTCTTTTCGTGCGCGAGCAAGTTAAAGTAAATTTGAAAGGCAAGGAAATCGAAACCTACGCGTATTTATACAACAAGAAAATCGATCCGAAAACGCGCATCGCGTCTGGGGATTATGTGAAAGGCTAATGAAAAAAATCGCCCTTTTCTGTTTGTTATCATTCGCTTTACAGGCGCAGAGTCCGTTGTTAAAAGCGCACGCACACAATGATTACGAACACGAAAGGCCTTTTTTTGAGGCTTTTCAGCTAGGTTTTGGTTCCATTGAGGCGGATGTGTATGCGGTGAATGGCCAATTATTAGTGGGTCACGAACGGAATCAACTGAGTTTGAATCGCAATCTGAAAGATTTGTATATCGATCCCATTATCCGTATCCTAAAAGCCAATAAAGAGGGGGATTTTCATCAATTATTGATTGATTCGAAGACCTCATCGGATTCCACCTTGCCGCTGATCATTGCCGCGCTGAAGCCTCACGCTGAAATCATCCAGCAAAAAGGATTTCGAATTGTAATCTCCGGTAACCGCCCAAAACCCTCCCAATACATTGAATCCCCAGCTTGGATCACCTTTGATGGTCGTTCGAATGAGCGTTTTCCCACTTCTAAAGTGGTGTTAGAGAGTGAATCGATGTTGAAGTTTGGCTTTTGGGCTGGACAAGGACCTATACCAGCAGCCTTGAAGGAAAAACTCAAAAACTACGTGGATCAAGTCCATGCAAACGGCCGAAAAGTACGTCTTTGGGCTACCCCAGATTCCCTTTTAGGGTATCAAGCACTGTTAGATATCGGTGTGGATTACATCGGTACGGATAAGCTGAGTCTATTAGCGGATTATTTGAAATTCAGCGAGAGTAAATAAGCTGTAAGGTAGGCTTTTATAATAAAACCTCCTCCTATGACAACTAGACGCGAATTTTTGGCCATTACCTTGGCTACAACACTTCCAGTTTCTTCTCTTTTTGCTGCGAAAAAATCCTATTCTTTGGGTTATTCTGCCATCACTTGGAATGGGCAAGATGAGCAGGCGATTCAAGAAATTTCAGCCCTAGGTTTCAAGGGAATACAGTTACGCGCGAATTCATTTGCAAAATACAAGGATAATCCTGCCGCTTTAAAAGCCTTATTAGATTCATCAGGCTTGCAATTATGTATGTTTTCGAGCGGCAATGTGGAGATTGATCCAGCCAAAGTAGAGGCATCCATCGCTCAGCACGTCAAGCACGCTACTTTCGTAAAAGCTTTAGGAGGAACATCGATTCAATTAACGAATTCCTTACGTAAGAAAGGGGTGAAGCCGGAAGAGAAAGACCTTATTCGTTTAGCAGAAGTCATGAACGAAATCGGTGCCAAAACGAAAGAATTAGGCATTCAAGCTACCTACCACAACCACATGGACCAGTTTGGGGAAACACCTGAGGAGGTTGATTTGCTCGTAAACCACATGGATCC
>JACCDZ011956531.1_pt1 | contig 30777 bp, 45 predicted proteins | sample 7449551 | NCBI WGS metagenome assembly JACCDZ01 (sample SAMN15323452, study PRJNA562643) | freshwater metagenome | isolation source: river surface water | place: USA:Blue River Watershed | collected 2017-08-18 | reverse complement strand
CTGGTGACAATGTAAAGATTACGGTTGAATTGATTTCTCCTATTGCTATGGAGGAAGGATTGCGTTTTGCTATTCGTGAAGGTGGTAGAACTGTTGGTGCCGGCGTTGTTTCTAAGATTATAAAATAGGTTTTTAAAATATGAAAAATAAAGAGAGCATTAAAATTACTCTTGAATCTTTCGATCATCTTGTGTTAAACAAAGCGATGAACGAAATTATTGGCACTGTTAGAAGAACTGGAGCTGGAATTAAAGGTCCAGTTCCTCTTCCGACTAAAATTCAAAAATTTACAGTTATAAGAGGTCCTCACGTTGATAAAGATTCTAGAGAACAATTTGAAATTAGATCGTCAAAAAGATTATTGATAATTTCTCCGACAGCCCAAACGGTTGATGCTTTGATGAAATTAAACCTTTCTGCTGGCGTTAACATTAAAATTGCTATTAACGGAACAAAAAATTAGGAGTAAAATTAGATGTTAGAATTAGTAGGAAAAAAAATAGGGATGAGCCACATTTTTAAAGATAGCGGCGTTGCCGTTCCTTTAACTATGATTCAAGTTTATGAAAATTGTGTTCTTGAACTGGCCGTTAACCAAGATAAAGATTTTGATAGTTTGTTGATGGCTTTTGAAAAAGCTACCCACCCAAAAAGACTTTCAAAACCAATAACTGGAATCTTTAATAAAAAATCTGTTCCTCTTTTTAAAAAGATCAGAGGCTCTCAAGTTAGAAAGGGTCTAGAATTAAAAGTTGGAGATTCTATTTCGATTGACTCAATCGTAAGAGAGGGAGACTTAATAGATGTTGGCGGCGTGACTATAGGTAAAGGATTTGCAGGTGTTATGAAAAGATGGAACTTCCGTGGTTTAGAAGCTTCCCATGGTGTTTCTGTCTCTCATAGATCCCATGGTTCTACAGGTCAAAGACAAGATCCAGGTAAAACTTTCAAAGGTAAAAAAATGGCTGGTCACATGGGTGTTGATAATGTTACCGTTAAAAACCTAGAAGTTTTAATCATTGATAAAGAAAAATCAGTTATCGCAGTAAAAGGAGCAATTCCTGGCAATGCTGGTGGTGACGTGATTCTAAAAATTGCTAAGAATTTCTAATTATTATGACATCTTTAAAAATAAAAACTATAGATTTTAAAACTCAGAACCTTGGTTCTCAGTCTGTTGAAATCTCTTCTGATTTGGAACTAAGTAGTCCAAAATCTGTAGCATTTGTTGTCAGATGGCAGCTTGCTAAAAAAAGATCTGGTTCTGCCAAAACCAAAACAATGGCCGAAATATCAGGAACAACTGCTAAACCTTATAAGCAAAAAGGAACTGGTAATGCTCGTCAAGGTAGTAAAAGATCAGTTCAGTTTGTTGGAGGTAGAACATGTCATGGTCCAACCCCAAGATCTTTTGATTTCACAATGCCTAAAAAAGTTGTGAAAGTTGCCTTAGCTGATGTCTTGAAATTAAAACTAAAAGAAAATAAGGTTGTATTGTTTTATGATGATTTTGGATCTGAACTCAAGACTTCCCAAATTAACTCTTCTCTAAAAAAGAACAATGTAGAAAGTGCATTAATAATTTATAATTCTACTTCAAAAAATAATGAAGTTTTAGCTAGATCAGCGAGAAACTTAAAAAATGTTAAAGCTTTGAATGCTTCTGCTATCAATGTTTATGACATACTAAGCTTCGATCACTTGATGATTGATAATACTATTTTTGAAAATATTAAAGGAGCGTTGTAAAAAATGTCGGCTCTATTGAACTACGATAAAATTAAAGGTCTTGTTTATACTGAAAAGTCTAACAAGCAATCTGCTGAGAATAAATACAGCTTTAAAGTTGACTCTTCTTGTCATAAAAAAGAAATTGTCTCTTTAGTAAAAAAGATTTTTGGTACTACTGTTGAGAAGGTCAACATTATTAACACTAAATCTAAAACAAAAAGATTCAAAGGCGTTGAAGGTAATAGAAAATCTTACAAAAAAGCAATTGTTACCTTAAAAGAAGGTCAATCAATTAATTTAGGTTCGTAAAAATGGCTCTTAAAAATTATAAAGCGATAACTCCTTCGCTAAGAAAACTTATAACTATTGATAGAAGTGAGCTTTGGAAAGGATCTCCTCTTAAAATCTTGACTACTAAAATTGGTGAAGATGCTGGGAGAAACAACATTGGTCACATAACCGTCCGTCATAAATCTGGTGGTCATAAAAAGTCTTTCAGAGTAATTGACTTCAAAAGAGATAAATACAATGTTGAAGCAGTTGTGGAGAGAATCGAATACGATCCAAATCGTACTGCCTTTATAGCATTGTTAAAATACTCTGATGGAATATATTCATATATTTTAGCTCCTCACAAGCTTTCTGTCGGTGATAAAATAATGTCTTCAAGACAATTAATAGATGTTAAAATTGGAAATTCTATGCCACTATCAATGATTCCAATTGGATCAATTGTTCACAATATTGAGCTAAAGCCGGGATGTGGTGGTGCAGTTTCAAGATCTGCTGGAACCTATGCCCAATTAGTTGGTAAAGATGGAGGATATGCATTGGTAAAAATGCAGTCTGGAGAAATAAGACTTTTCTTGCTGGATTGTATGGCGACAATAGGGTCGGTTTCTAACATCGATAACAAAAACGTTTCTATTGGGAAAGCTGGTAGATCTAGATGGATGGGTATAAGACCAACTGTTCGAGGTGTTGTAATGAACCCTGTAGATCACCCACATGGTGGTGGTGAAGGTAAAACTTCTGGTGGTAGACACCCTGTTTCTCCTACTGGTAAATCGGCTAAAGGTAAGATAACCAGAAAAAGAAATAAAACTACCAATAAATTTATTGTAAAATCAAGACGTAGTAAATAATTTAAAGTAATTAAAAAAATGCCTAGATCAACTTGGAAAGTACCATTTGTAGACGGATATTTGCTAAAAAAAGCAAGAGATTATGTAAATTCTTCTAAAAAACCAATAATAAAAACTTGGTCAAGAAGATCAACTATTTTGCCACAATTTGTGGGTATAAATTTTGCTGTTCATAACGGTAAAAAATTCGTTTCAGTAGCAGTTACGGAGGGAATGGTTGGTCACAAGTTTGGTGAATTTGCTCCAACTAGAACTTTTTACGGTCACTCTGGAGATAAAAAAATTAAAAAAGACTAATTAATATATGACTGAAAAATTAGCCGTAGCTTATTTAAGCGCTGTAAAATCTAGCCCTCTTAAAGTGATGAAATTGACTGGCAATTTGTCAGGCAAATCAGTCTCTGAGGTTATTAAAGTTTTAAAATTCTCTAAATTGAAATTAGCTCCAGTTATTAGTGGACTTGTTTACTCGGCCATGTCAAATGCTGAGAACAACCATAATATGGATGTTGATAATCTTTACATAAAAAGATTTGATATCGGTCGTGCTTTCGCTCTAAAAAGATTTGCAGCTAGAGGACGCGGTAAATCAAGCAGAATTTTGAAGACTTTTAGTAACATTAGAGTTGTGCTAGAAGAAAAACAAGAAAAAACAAAATAGAGGTAAAATGGGTCAAAAGGTTAATCCAGTCGGTTTTAGACTTCTTAATAGTAAGAATTGGGAGTCAATTTGGTATGATAATAAAAATTATGCTAAAAAACTTGTTAATGATATTGCTATTAGAAATTTTGTAAAGAAAAACTATGCTCATTGTGGTGTTGGTAGTGTCACTATCGAAAGACCATCTGATAAAGTAAATCTTATAATCAGAACATCTAAGCCTGGCGTGCTTATAGGAAAAAAAGGTCTTGACATAGAAAAAATCAACAGAGCAGTAGAGAAAATTGCTGGAAACAAAGTAGATGTTAAGATTGTAGAAATTGATAAACCAGATTTACACTCTTCCCTTGTTGCTCAAAGTATAGCTAAACAACTTGAGGGACGTGCTGCCTTCAAAAAAGTTATGAAAAAGTCAATGCAATCTGCTATGAAATATGGAGCCCTTGGAATTAAGGTTTCTGTTTCTGGAAGATTGGGTGGCGCTGAAATTGCCAGAACTGAATGGTACAAAGAAGGTTCTGTTCCTCTTCATACTTTAAGATGTAACATTGATTACGCTACAGCTAATGCTTACACAACATATGGTGTAATTGGTGTAAAAGTGTGGATCTATAAAGGTTTCGTAGAAAAAAAATCAAATAAATTGGTATAAGTAAATGTTAACTCCTGCAAAAACCAAATACAGAAAATCACAGAAAGGCGGCAAGAAAATTCTTGGCGTTGCTGCTAATGGAAATAGCCTAAAGTTTGGATCTTTTGGTCTAAAAGCTCTTGAACCTGGTAAACTAAATTCTAAGCAAATTGAATCTGCTAGAAAAGTTATCACTCGCTATATGAAAAGAGCTGGAAAATTATGGATAATGGTTTTTCCTCATACTCCAGTCACAAAAAAACCTGCAGAGGTAAGGATGGGAAGTGGTAAAGGTAACGTAGAGTACTATATCGCTAAAATTAAACCAGGTAGAGTAGTTTTTGAAATTGACGGAATTGATGATGCGTCAGCCATTGTTTCTTTAGAAAAAGCAGCAGCTAAACTGCCTTTTAAAACCAAAATCATTAATCTGATATAAGTATGAAAAAAGAAGAAAAGCAGTCAGTTTTGTCTGAGATTGCAAAAATCAAAAAAGACCTTATGATGATGAAAATAAAAGTTTCATCAGGTGAATCTGTTGTTGTAAAAGAATTTAAAAGTAAAAAGAAGGCTATTGCCAGATTGTTTACTAAAATTAATAGTAATAAAAAAGTTGCTTAGGTTTAACTATGAAAGTAAAAGTTCTAAACATTATTGATGAAAAAACCTTTAAAGGTATTGCAACAACACTCAAAAAACATTCTGTTTATGGTAAATATGTTACTGTTCACAAAAAATATTTGGTTGATTCTTGTGGTCAAAAACTAAATGTAGGAGATGAGGTTGAAATTACTAGCTCAAGACCAATTTCCAAAAGAAAAAAATGGGCTTTAAAAGTTTAATAAGGTTATTTAATAGGTATCGACATGATTCAAATGCAAACAAGTTTAGTGGTCGCTGATAATTCTGGTGCCAAAACTGCCACATGTATTAAGGTATTAGGCGGTTCTGATCATATGATTACTGGCGTTGGTGAAATTATCGTACTATCGATTACTAGCGTAATTCCAGGATCTAAAGTAAAAAAAGGTCAAGTTGCTAAAGGTGTTGTTGTTAGAACAAAAAGTAAAATTGTTAGAGCTGACGGTAGTTTTGTCAAATTTGACGATAATGCTGTAGTTTTGGTTGACAAAGATGGTGAACCAATAGCTACACGTGTATTTGGACCTGTTGCGAGGGAAGTTAGACAAAAAAACTTCTTAAAAATCGCTTCACTAGCTTCGGAGGTTTTATAATATGGCTAATAAATTCAAAAAAAATGATCAGGTAATTGTTATATCTGGTTCAAGCAAAGGTAAAATTGGCAAAATTACTGCCATTATGAATAATAAAGTTGTAGTTGAAGGAGTTAATTTAGCTACAGTTCATAAAAAACCGACTTCCTCTAATCCAGGACAAATATTAAAGATTGAAAAACCAATTGATATCTCTAATATTTCTCATGTTGAGGATGGAAAAGCGGTAAAAATTAAGTTTGTTACTGATTCTGGAGAAGGAAAAACTTTTACTAGAAAGAATCGTGTTTCAAAAAAATCAGGCAAAAAAATAGATTAATTTACGAGATGCAAACACTAACCGAAAAATTATATAAAGAGTCATTTTCTGACTTGAAAAAGAAATTCTCTTATTCAAATGAATTAGAGATTCCTAGACTAAAAATGATCAGCTTAAACGTTGGTATTAAAGCTGCTGATAGTGACAACAAGTTCCTGTCTTATCTTTCAACTCAAGTTTCTAACATTGCTGGTCAAAAAGCTGTGTTGACTAAGTCTAGAAAAGCTATTTCAACATTTAAGCTAAGAAAAGATCTTCCTATTGGATGCAGAGTTACTCTAAGAGGTAAAAAAATGTACCAATTTTTTGATAAGTTGGTTAACATAGCTCTACCTAGAGTTAGAGATTTTAGAGGTTTGTCTTCTAAAGGTTTTAACCAGAGTGGTCACTACAGCTTCGGTTTTAAAGAGCATAATCCTTTCTTAGAAGTTGATTTAGATAACATTCTTAAAGTTTTTGGTATGAATGTGACTATTGTTACTACTGCTAAAACTAAAGAAGAGTCACTATACTTGCTTAAAAAGCTTAATCTTCCAATTAAATAGAAAAATGGCAAAACATTCCTCAATAAGAAGAAATAATAGAAGAGAAAAAACAGCTCAATTGCATAAAGCAAAGAGAATGCAATTGAATAGCAATGCAAAAGATGAAAACTTGTCTTTTGAAGAAAGGTTGATTGCTCAAATTAAACTTTCTGAAATGCCACGTGATGGTTCTCATATTAGATATAGAAATAGATGTGCTTTGACAGGTAGACCAAGAGGAAACTTCAGAAAATTCGGTTTATCAAGAATTGCACTAAGAGAACTGGCTTCTTGGGGTCAAATTCCTGGCTTAGTAAAGTCTAGTTGGTAATAATAATAAATTTAAATATTAAGATGTTTTTTAATCATCCGGTTTCAGATTTAGTAGCAAGAATTAGAAATGGCTATATGGCTAAAAGAGCTGTAATTAGCTCTCCAGCTTCTAAATTGAGAGAAAATATTTTGAAGATTCTAAAAGAAGAAGGCTTCATATTAAATTATAGCAAAGTCAAAGAAAGCGATGCTATTGAAAGATTTGATATTCACTTGAAATATTACTACTCAAATCCAGTTGTTAATGAAATTTCTGTTGTTTCTAAGCCGGGTAGAAGAATATATTCTACATTTGATAAAATACCTTTGGTAAAAAACGGTTTGGGACTAGTTGTTCTTTCAACTTCTCAGGGAGTTATTGCTGACCACGAAGCAAGAGAAAAAAAGCTTGGTGGTGAAGTTTTACTAAAAATATTTTAATTAGTTCATTTATGTCTAGAGTAGGAAAATTACCAGTAAAAGTTCCCGAAAATATAAAAGTGGCAGTTGATAAAAACTCACTAACATTTGATAGTGGAAAAGTTAAGAAAACTTACACAGTTAGCAACGGGGTGGAAATTGAGTATAAAGAAGGTTTGGTAAAACTATCCGCAGCCAACGATGCTCCTTCTAACATATCTATGTTTGTTGGTATGGATAGAAGCAATATTAAAAATATAGTGCAAGGAATTCAAGAGCCTTTTAAAACAGTTTTGGAGATTAACGGTGTTGGTTACAAAGCTTCTGTTGATAAGGGTGTTTTGATACTGACTTTAGGATACAGTCATGAAATTTTCTATATCTTGCCAAAAGGTATAACTGCATCTTTTGAAAAACCTAACTTTGTTATCATATCTGGTGATGATAAAGTTTTAGTTGGTCAAGTTGCTTCGGAAATAATTTCTTTCAGAAAACCTGAGCCTTATAAAGGGAAAGGAGTTAAAATTTCTGGCAAAACAATTTTAAGAAAAGAGGGTAAAAAGAAGTAATATGCTTACTAATTACGAAAGAAGAAAATATAGGATCAAAGGCAACATTGCTAAGAACAATAAATCTCTTAGACCAAAAATCACTGTCTTTAGATCAAACAAAAACATATATGCTCAACTTGTTAGCGTTGAAGGAAAGGTTTTGCAATCTTTCTCAACTTTAAGCTTTGAAGATAATAAAAAAGCAAACGGAATTGAGAAAGCAAAAATGGTTGGCAAAGCATTTGCAGAACTATGTTTAAAAGACGGTATTACAAAAGTTGTATTCGACAAGGGCGCTTATGTGTACAACGGTAGAGTTAAGGCTTTAGCCGAATCATGCCGCGAAGCTGGTCTATCATTCTAAAAATTAAATTTTTATCAGATGTCAAAACAAGTTAAAAATAACAATACCGAAATAGTAGAAAGATTAATTTCGGTTAATAAAGTTTCTAAGACTGTTAAGGGTGGTAAAAACCTTTCTTTTGCTGCTTTAGTTGTAGTCGGAGACAAAAACGGTAAAGTTGGTTTCGGTAAAGGTAATGCAACTGAAGTTACTGATGCTAAAAACAAAGCTTTTGAAGCTGCAAAAAAATCAATCACTAAAATTTCTCTCAAAGAAGGAAGAACAGTTCATCATGATATATTCGGTAGATTTTGTTCTGCTAAAGTTTATTTAAGATCAGCCCCAGCTGGTACAGGAGTTATTGCTGGAGGTCCTATGCGCGCAATATTTGAGTGCGCAGGAATTCGTGATGTAGTGGCTAAGTCAGTTGGAACTTCAAATCCTTACAACATGGTTGCTGCAACATTTGAGGCTCTAAAATTATTGACTTCTCCTAAGATTATTGCAGAAAAAAGATCCAAAGAAATTTCTGAGATTGTAAAAAGAAGAAATTTAGCTCTTCATAACAATGTAGAAAAAGACAAAAAAGAGGTTAGTGAATAATTATGCAATTCGAAAATTTTTTAAATAAAAAAGTTCTTGTTAAACAAGTAAAAAGTGGTTCAAAACTAAATGATAGACAAAAAGGAAGTCTAATAGGACTTGGCCTTAGAGGTATTGGAAGTTCTTCTGAGCTAAACTGTACTCAGCCAGTTCTTGGGATGATCAAGAAGGTTGGTCATGTAATTACAGTTTCATCAAATTAATAGATTTGAAACTTAAAATAATAATAATACGTTTGTGATTAAATTATAAGGTATAAATATGTCTCTTTCTCTTACAGGATTGCCAAAAATTAAAAGAAACTCACGTATCAGAGTTGGTCGTGGTATTGGTTCTGGAAAAGGTAAAACGTCTGGACGTGGCGTAAAAGGTCAAAAAGCAAGAACTGGGCATCACTCAGTAAAAGGTTTTGAAGGTGGTCAAACTCCTATCTATATGAGACTTCCAAAAAGAGGTTTTGTGAATGTCTTGAGAAAAGAAATTGAAGTTGTAAATATAGCGGATGTTATAAACCATGTAGCAAAAAAAGATGCTAAAATTTTTTCTATAGATAAAGTAAAATTAGAAGAATTTGGTCTTATCAAAAATAAAGATTCAAAAGTAAAGCTAATCATGGGAAAAGAAGCTGATGTCAAAGTAAGTTTCAAAGTCCAGGTTGATAGTTACTCAGCTAAAGCAAAAGCTTTTGCTTAACAAAAAATTTGATAAATCGTGTCAGATTCAACTTCAGAATTAAAAAAAAGAATATTATTCACGATATTCATACTTCTTATCTACAGATTCGGTACTTTTGTTCCGATTCCTGGGGTAGATGTTGCTGTCTTAAATAAATTCTTTGAAAGTGGCTCTAACATATTTGGAATGGTAAATCTCTTCTCAGGAGGAGCTTTGCAAAGGATGAGTATCTTTGCTCTAAACATAATGCCCTACATTACTGCATCAATTATAATGCAGCTTTTGACTTCAATGTATAAGGGACTTGAAAGTCTAAAAAAAGAAGGTGAATATGGTAGAGCAAAAATAAATCAATATACTAGGTACCTTACAATAGGTCTTGCTTTCTTTCAGTCCTTGGGTGTTTATTATGCTTTTACAGCAGAAGGAAGAAATATATTTATCTCTGATTCTCCTATATTTTTGTGGACCACTTGTGTTAGTCTAGTAGGCGGAACCGTTATGTTAATGTGGTTTGGAGAAAGAATAACAACTTCCGGAATTGGTAATGGGATTTCTCTAATAATATTCGTTGGTATAGTGTCTTCTCTACCAGCAACAATAATAGAGGTTTTTTCATCTGCTAGGAACGGTACTTACTCTTGGTTGACTGTAATAGCTTTTTTTGCAATTTTCACAGCTTTCTTAATGTTTGTTTGCTTTGTTGAAAAAACTCACAAGCGCATAAAAATACAATACCCAAATGGGTCTATGATGAAGGCTTCTGGAATGAATGACTCGTCATTTTTACCTTTAAAGCTGAATATTGCTGGTGTTATTCCGCCAATTTTTGCTAGCTCAATTTTGATGTTTCCAGCTGCTTTAGTTCAATTTACAGGGACTGATGCTGACTTTTTAATATCTATGCTGAGAAGAGGAAGTGGTTTATATTTGTTACTTTTTTCTTCACTGATATTATTTTTCTGTTATTTTTATTCTTCGATAATATTTAATACTGAAGACGTGGCAAATAACTTGAAAAAAAGTAACTGCTTTATTCTTGGTATAAGACCAGGATCAAATACTTCTTCTTATTTAGATAGAGTTGTATCTCGTTTAACCTTGATAGGTGCTTTTTATTTAATATTTGTATGCATAGTGCCTGAAATACTAGTTGTTAACTATTCGATACCTCTTCATATTGGTGGAACTGGTATTTTGATTATGGTTAATGTTGTACTAGACCTGATAAATCAGGTTCAGTCTCATTTGTTTGCTACAAAATACGGGTCTATGAATAAAAAAAGAAGGGTTAGGGTAAAAAGGTAGTATGATAAATATAATTTTTTTAGGACCACCGGGATCCGGTAAAGGAACACAAGCTTTAGACCTTGCCAATTTTTTATCAGTCCCTACAATATCTACAGGAGAAGCCTTAAGAAAAGAGGTTGAGGCTGAAAGTGATGTGGGATTGATGGCAAAAAATTACATGAGTTCTGGAAAACTTGTTCCAGATGAGGTAGTTGTAAATATTATAAAAAACAGAATATCTAATTCTGACTGTAATAATGGATTTATTGTTGATGGTTTTCCTAGAAATCTGAGTCAAGCTATTGTTTTTGACAAAATGATGGAAAAATTGGGTAGGAAAGTAAATGCAGCAATTAATTTTACTGCTAATGATGAAACTTTAATAAAAAGAATTTCCGGTCGTTTTTCTTGTAAGAATTGCGGAGCGGTTTATAACTCTTATTTCAAACCTACTAAAAAGGCAGAGGTTTGTGATAATTGTGAATCTAATCAATTTCAAAGTAGAAATGATGATAACGAGGTCACTGTAAGAGAGAGACTAAAATTTTATCAAGAATCTGCTGAAGATTTGATTGGATATTATGAAAAAAAGAACTTGATTTATTCAGTTGACGCATTAAAAAGCGTTCCCTTCATTTTTGAAGAGCTGAAAAAAATAGTTCAAGAACTTCAAAAGTAATTTAATTAACAACTAATAAAGAGGGCTTCACTTTGGCTAGGATTGCTGGTGTAAATATTCCAAAAGAAAAGAGATTTGTTATATCTTTAACACATATTTACGGTATTGGTAGAACAACTGCGGATAAAATTTGCAAACAACTAAAAATAGATGCAGCTTTAAGAACGCATCAAATTACTGAAGATAAACTCGCTCAAGTAAGAGCCTTATTAGAAAAAGAATATCCGGTTCTTGAAGGTGATTTGAGAAGAAAAGTTTCTTCAAATATTAAAAGATTAGTTGACTTAGGTTGCTACAAAGGCATTAGACACGTTAAAAAGCTTCCTGTAAGAGGTCAAAGAACTCATACAAACGCCAGAACTCGTAAAGGACGTGGCGTTGCAATTGCAGGCAAGAAAAAAGTTGCTAAATAATTTTCAAAAATAGGCTAATTAATTATGACTAAGTATAGCGGTAAAAAAACTAGTAATAAAAAAAAGAAAAACATTTTAAACGGCGTCGTGCATGTTTACGCAAGTTTCAATAATACTATTATTTCTATTACAGATTTACAGGGAAATATAATTTGTTGGTCTTCAGCCGGAAAACATGGCTTTAGAGGCTCTAGAAAAGCAACCCCTTATGCTGCTCAAATTGCAACTCAGAATGCTGTTGATGTAGCTAAGGAATCAGGGCTACAGAACGTTACTGTTGAGATTAAAGGTCCAGGAGTTGGAAGAGAAGCCTCATTGCGCGCTATTCAAGCTGCAGGACTTAATGTTAGCTCAATAACAGACAGAACTTATCATCCTCATAACGGATGCAGACCTGCAAAAAGAAGAAGAGTCTAGTTTATCTCTTTTAAAACTCTGTTTTGAGCAGAGTATAAAAATTATCAAAATTTATTAAAGCTCTAAATTTCTAAAAATATGGCGATCTTAAAAGAAAGTTGGCAGTTACTTACAAAACCAGGTTCTGTAGTTGTTAAAGAAGGTTATGACAATGTAACAAAATCAGTTATTGTTATGGAGCCTTTTGAAAGGGGTTTTGGCAACACATTGGGTAATGCTTTAAGAAGAGTATTGCTGTCTTCAGTTGCTGGTTTTGCTGTTACTTCTATTAAAATTGATGGCGTTCTTCACGAATATAGTTCTGTTGAAGGCGTGAAAGAAGATGTCATTGACATTATTATGAATATTAAATCCCTAGCAATTACAAAAGGTGATTCATCTCCTTGTGTAATTAGACTTTCAGAAAATAAACCAGGTCCAGTTTATGCAGGATCAATAGAAGTTCCAGCTGGAGTTGAAATAAGTAATAAAGATTTGGTAATTTGTCACTTAAACAAAGGTGCAAAGATTGATATTCAGATGAACGTAGAATGTGGCAAAGGATATGTTGCTTCAGAACAGATCAATAATGATCGTGGCGTAGGAACTATAATGATTGATGCAATATTTAGTCCTGTTAAAAAAGTATCATATAAAGTTGAGAACGCACGTGTTGGTCAAATTACAGACTATGATAAATTGATTTTGGAAATTGATACAAATGGCGCAATTACTCCTCAAGATGCTTTAGGAGTTGCAGCTAAAATTTTGCAAGAACAATTGCAAGTGTTTGTGAATTTTGATGCCAGCAAACTAGAAACTCCTTCTGGAAAAGAAATTGATATTGAGCCTGAATTTAACAAGAACCTATTGAAAACTATCGATGAGTTAGAACTCTCAGTTCGTTCCTATAATTGCTTGAAAAATGAGAATATCATTTATGTTGGTGACTTAGTATCAAGATCTGAAGCTGAGATGCTAAAAACTGCTAACTTCGGTAGAAAATCTTTAAATGAATTAAAAGAAAATTTAAAGGCTATGAATCTTAGCTTTGGTATGAAAATTCCAAACTGGCCTCCAAAAAACTTAGATGATCTTTTAAAAGTTAAAAACAAAGAGTTTTAATATCTAAAATTATAGAAAATTACAAATTAGGGCTTGTCAAAGCCAAAAAAAATTATAATTATTAGAGTATATTATCTCTTGGAAGTATTCTTAAAAATAATCGGTAAATAAAATGAAACACGCAATTAAAGGCAGAAAATTAAGCAGAAATAGTGCTCACAGAAAAGCTTTATTTCGTAACTTAGCAATTGCTCTTATTCAAAATGGTTTGATAAAAACAACTTTACCTAAAGCAAAAGATCTAAGACCATTTATTGAGAAAGTCATTACTTTAGCAAAAAAAGACACTTTGGCGAATCGTCGTCTTGTTGTATCAATTCTTGGGAATCAATCAATTGCTGATAAACTTTTTAAAGAAATTGGTCCTAGAGTTGCTTCAAGAAATGGTGGATATACAAGAATTCTGAAATATGGCTTTAGAACTGGAGATAAAGCCCCAATGGCTGTAATGGAAATTATTGACAGAGTTGTAACGCCTGTTTTTGAAGTGGAAAAAGAAGCTAAAGCAGCTTAATTTAAATTTTAAAGGAGAAAAATGACAAATTTAATTTCAAATTTTGCGCAAGAGCAAGTCAAAAAAATTAAGGAAGCAAGAGGTGCAGACCTTCCATCTTTTAAAGTTGGTGATACAGTTAGCGTTAAGTATAAGATTACAGAAGGGGCTACTACAAGGATACAGGCTTTTAATGGTATTGTAATTGCTAGAACTAAAGACTTTTCAAACTATGCTGCTACTTTTACTGTTAGAAAAATTAGCAGTGGTGTTGGTGTTGAAAGAAAATTTACAGTTTATTCACCTTTGCTTGCTGGAGTTGAAGTTTTAAAACAAGGTGTTGTTCGCAGAGCAAAACTTTACTACTTAAGAAAATTAACCGGTAAAGCTTCAAGAATTAAAGAAAAAATGGATTTTGACTACGCAAGCAATAATGAATCAAATTCGTAATATCATAAAGTTATTTACTCTAAAAAAAGGCAGTTCAATCGTGAGATTGCTGCCTTTTTTTATTTTGTTAGTTTCTTGTGAAGGGGACTTGTCTCGTTATGGAAAAGTTGAAAGAAGTGCTGCTAAAAGTGGTGACTATTTTATATTTTTGGTAAGCGAAGAGTATAATAAATCTTACCCAAATTCTGGACCCGATATTCAGAATCCTAAGATAACAAAAGCTGAAAACAAACTTTTGATCAAACTTTTGCAAAGAAAGGGTTATTGTATATCTGAAAGTGGGGATGTGAAATTCAAAATCACTTCAAAACAAGAAAAAGTTTTTGATATGACTTTTGCTCATTTAATCGAGGAGCACTATAACGCTCGTCCAATAACACCTGTTATTTATTATGGTAGATGTTTTGATGAGAAAGCTATGAAAAAGCAGATAAAACATGGTTTTGAAGGGATTAAAAAAGAAATTACAGAATAGTTCTAATAATAGATTGGCTTTTTTGATATTATATCAAGCTAGAATAACTTGTTTAAAAAATGCTTTTTGTGATATAGAAGTTTTTAAAGTTTTATCAATTATAATTATGTTTCAATACACTTTAATCTAATGTCGTTTGATAAGTAAGTAGCAGCTTTTAACTTCTTATAAAATTTAAATGTGTTGGAAAATTTAACTTTAAATTAGATACTAAATTTAATAATTTTTATTAAATAAAAGTTGTGCTATTGAAAATAATTTTTAAAGTTCAGAAATATTAAATTCCTCTAAGTTAACCATATTTTTTTAATAAAATGATAATTGGCGATCTTTTGTCTACTGCAGCTTTTAGAAGTGTTATACTGCTTATCTCTACAACTTTTTCAATTTTATTCGTAATGCTGCTCTTGAATATTGTTACGGTTGATGAAGTTGTGACGATTCTTAAGTTGTCTCCTGAAGCTGCTAATGCTTTTAAATTGATAGTTTCAAGAATTCAGGAAGTTTCCTCAAGCGTTATAGATATTTTGTCTAAACTTTTAACCAAGTTATTCAGCTGGGCTGGATTAGAAGTTGACCTAAGTAAAATACATGTAGATGTTGGTCAAACAGGATCTGCTACTACTCCAGTTGTTCCTGTGTCTGACGCTCCTGCGGGTAACTAATAAAAATTGGTTAAATTGTGTTTAATCTTGCTAGATTATTTTTATTACTAGTTTTTTATTTCGTTTTATATCCTTTCCTTCGTAATCGTTCGATATATTGCTTCTTGCGTTTTGCTGGTCCATCTTTCATCAAGTTGGGTCAGATTTTATCAGTAAGACCTGATTTGGTTGGAGAAAACTTGGCTAGAACTCTTTCTTCTTTTCAAGACTCATTGCCAGCTTTCTCTGAAAAGGAAGTAAGAAAAGTTTTAAATTCAGAATATTCTGATTTTACCAAAATATTCTTAGAATTTGATTTTCAGGCCATTTCGGCTGCATCAATTGCTCAAGTCCATAAAGCAACAACTTTTGATGGAAAACGTGTAGCAGTGAAAATTTTACGCCCTAGAATTGATAAAATTGTAGTGCGTGATATTGATTCGTTGAAAATTATAATAAAAGGTACGCGAGTACTTTCTAAATTTTTAGCTAAAAGCTTGTCGGATATTGCGCTACTATTAGAAGAACTTGCTAAAAGTGAATTAGACTTATTGCAAGAAGCGGCAAATGCTTCGAAATTGAAGGAAGATTTGAAAAATGTAAAAGGTTTTTATGTTCCAGAAGTTTTTTGGAAGTTTTCTACGAAAAAAGTTTTAGTTCTAGAATTTATAGATGGAGTTTCTTTCTCAAATAAAGAAGTTATTTCAGAAAGTAATTTTGATAAGAAAAAAATAGCTGAGAATTTTGTTGTTAGTTATTTTACTCAAGTTTATGGAAATGGTTTTTTTCATGCTGACATGCATCCAGGAAATTTGTTTTTAATGAAAAATGGAGATGTTGCGGTGGTGGATTTTGGAATTATGGGAATGATTGATAAAAAAACCAGAATTGCAGTTGCTGAAATTTTAATTGGTTTTTTGAATAAAGATTACAAAAGAGTTGCGCAAGTTCATATAGAAGCTGGCTTAGTACCAAAAGATGTTAATGTTGATTCTTTGTCTTTATCTTGTCGTAAAATTGGAGAAACAATTGTTGGGGCAAATGTCAGAGATATTTCTTTGGCTAGTTTGTTGGAGAACTTACTTACCATGACTCGTGATTATAACATGGTGACTAAACCTGAGTTATTATTACTTCAAAAAACTTTGCTTTTGGTTGAAGGTGTTGGAGTTCTATTGGATAAAGATCTAAATATGTGGCAAATTGCGAGGCCATGGTTAAAAGAATGGGCAAAAAAGAATATAGGATTTGATGCTAAAATTAGAGATGTTTTATGGGATTTGATTGGTTTGGCGAAAGATTTTATTAGAAGTGTTTAGGGTTTTAATTGTCTGTTTCAAAAAGCAATGTCATTCTGAGAGTAAGCGAAGGATCTAGAAGTTAAATTTCGGAGCTTATTGCCTGAGATTCTTCGCTTCCCTCAGAATGACAAAACCTTGGGCTTCGCTTAGGATGAAAGCACTTATTAAAATTTTAATGAGGTTTTTTTATGTTTCATGTAAAGTCAAAAGATGATTATGATAAACAATGCAAGTTAGCAATTAGTGATGCTGATAGATTTTGGGGTGAGATTGCTAAAAACTTTAGCTGGTTTAAAGAATGGGAAAAAGTTTCAAATTGTGACTTAGAAAAAGCCCAAATAGAGTGGTTTTTGGGCGGAAAAACAAATATTTCTTATAATTGCTTAGATCGTCATTTAGATGAGTTCGGTGATAAAACTGCTATAATTTGGGAACCAAACGACCCTCAAAGAGAAAATCGGAAAATAACCTATAAAGAATTGTATCAGCAGGTTTGTGGATTCTCAAATATGTTGCAAGCAGAAGGAGTGAAAAAGGGTGATAGGGTTATAATTTATATGCCTATGATTCCAGAAGCTTTGTTTGCAATGGTTGCTTGCGCAAGAATTGGCGCAGTACATTGTGTAATTTTTGCTGGATTTTCTTCTCAAGCTTTATCTGGAAGAATTCAAGATAGTGAAGCAAAAATAGTTATCACTTCTGATTTGCTTTCCCGCGGTGATAAAAAAATTAATTTACTGGAAATTGTTAATGATGCTGTTAAGAATTATGAATTTGTAGAGTCGGTAATTGTTTATAAAAGCCTTAAAAGTGAGTTACAAACAATAAATTCTGTCAAATATTTGATTTGGCAAGATGAAATTAAAAAATATTCTAATCAACATAAAGCTGAAATTTGCGACTCAGAAGATCCTTTGTTTATTCTTTACACTTCTGGTTCAACTGGAAAACCAAAAGGAATTTTGCATACAACTGCTGGTTATATGGTTTATGCGGCATATTCCTTTAAAAATGTTTTTCAGTATCAAGAAGATGACGTGCATTTTTGTACAGCAGATATAGGTTGGATTACAGGGCATAGTTATTTAGTTTATGGCCCTCTTTTGAATGCTTCAACTATTGTTATGTTTGAGGGTATTCCATCTTATCCAAATCATTCAAGATTTTGGCAGATTATTGAAAAGCATAAAGTAAATATTTTTTATACTGCTCCTACAGCAATAAGGGCATTGATGCAAAAAGGTGACGAATTTGTAAAAGGTTTTGATTTATCATCTTTAAAAACTTTAGGAACAGTTGGAGAGCCAATTAATGAAGAAGCTTGGCAATGGTTTTTTGATAAGATTGGTAACAAAAAATGTCCAATTGTGGATACTTGGTGGCAAACTGAAACAGGAGGAATTTTAATTTCTTCAATGTCTAGAGTTTTTGATAGTAAACCAGCCTTTGCTGGACTTCCTTTGCCAGGAATTAGACCAGCTTTAATTAATGACTTAGGGAATGAAATTGTAGAAAATAATAAAGTGGCAAATTTATGTTTTAAGCAACCTTGGCCTTCTATGGCCAGAGGAATTTGGCGTGACAAAAGTAAGTTTTTTAGAACTTACTTTGAGCAATTTGCAGGGAAATATTACGCAGGAGACGGAGCTTTGAGAAATGAAGATGGTTTGTTTAGAATTATTGGAAGAACTGATGATGTTATAAAAGTTTCTGGACATAGGCTTGGAACTGCTGAAATTGAAGAAGCAATTAATTCTCATGAATTTGTTTCCGAATCAGCAGTTGTTGGAGTTCCTCATGAAATAAAAGGTGAGTGTATATATGCTTTTGTAATTGTTAAAAATGGCACAATAAATTTGGAAAAAGAAATTTCTGAAATTATTGTAAAGCAAATTGGTGCAATTGCTCGTCCTGAAAAAATTTATGTGGTTTTGGATTTGCCAAAAACTCGTTCTGGTAAAATTATGCGTAGAATTTTAAAGAAAATAGTTAATGGTGAAAAAGATTATGGAGATATTTCAACTTTGTTAAATCCAGAAGCGATCGATTCTTTATTTAAAGTGGTTGGGCGCTTTTAGTTTCTGATATGCGTAAATAGATGATTTAGAAAATTTGATAGCTTTCGGGCTTGATAAAAAAAGTCTATTTTGTAATTTTAGAGAAAAATATGCTAATTAAAATAATTCAATAAATGCAACTTACTTTATTTAAAGCAAAAATCCACCGTGCTACAGTTACCATGGCTGATCTTAATTATGAAGGTTCAATTTCAATTGACACTAATTTGCTTGCTGAATCAGGAATTTTAGTTCATGAAAAAGTCGATGTTTTAAATATAAATAATGGAGAGCGGTTTACAACTTATGTAATTCCTGCTAAAGCTGGCTCAGGAGCAATACAAGTTAATGGCGCGGCAGCAAGAAAAGTTCAAGTTGATGATCAAGTTATTATTATTGCATATGCTTCAATGAGCGAAGATGAAGCAAAAAAATACCAACCAAAAGTGGTTCTGGTTGATGCAAAAAATAGTCCTATTAAAAAGTAAGATTTTCCTCCCTATTTTTGTCCGTTATTTCTAGTGTTTTTTTCAGTAGCATTTTGTCCTTTTATTGGTGAATTTGAAGTGCTAGGTCTTTTATGTTTTAAAGCATTTTATAAATTTTCTTGGACTTTCACTTACTTAATTGAGCAAAATTTTCGGATTCAACAGTCTCATAAGATGCGATTTTAATTATTTTGTCATTAAGTTTTGTAAAATGCTACTTTTGATCTGTTTACTTTATTAATAAAAAAACTTTCTTGCATTTAAAAGTTTATATGAATAAATTCCTCACCCTTCATTTTAGGGTAGGTTGTCTGTTAATTTTAAGTTATTATAAATTCATTTATAAAACACGCTAAGCAGCTTCTTTACGGATTTTTGAATTAAATCAAGCAAATTAGGTAAAATATGAAAAGAACTTGGCAACCAAGCAAATTGGTGCGTAAAAGAAGACACGGTTTTAGATCAAGAATGGCAACTGTTGGCGGCAGAAAAGTTTTGGCGCGCAGAAGAGCTAAAGGTCGTGCATCTTTAACTGTATAAATTCTTGGAATTTTGTGCCTTTAGTTAAAAAAGGCACAAAATAACATAAAAAAATCAATAAGATTTTAAAAAACCTTATTATAATAAAACCTTGCAATAGGCCCACAATTAAAAAACTAGGGCAAAATCGTGATAAATCCAAAAATTCTTACAATTCAGAAATCGAACGAATTTAAGAAAATCAGCAAAGAAAATAAAAAATTCCACGCAAAAACCATTCTTCTCCTTTCAGCAAAGACTCCATCATTTTATTGTTATAACAAAGAACAGGGCAAAAATGCCAAAGAATTTTGTCGTGTTGGATATACAGTTAGCAAAACAGTTGGGAATGCAGTTGTAAGAAATTTAACGAAAAGAAGATTGCGTGAAGCTGTTAGAAATTTATTTCCGCAATACGCGAAAATAGAGTTTGATTATGTAATAATTGCAAAAAGAGAAATTGCTGAAGCTGATTTCAAAAAAATTTTAGCAGATTTAAAATTTTGTTTGAAGAGAATACATTAAGTTTTACTATTTATTGAAGGTAAAACTAATTGAAAATTAGCAATAAATTATGGAACAAAATAAAATCAAAAAATCGAAAATTCCCTACTTCTTTTTTGCATTTTTTGCTGTGGTTTTTGCAGTTGATATTTTTTATATCTATATTTCAAAAAAAACTTGGCGCGGAGTTGTAATAGAAGATTCTTACCAAAGAGGTTTAAAATATAATGAAGTTTTAGAGGCTCAAAAAAAACAACAAAGTTTGGGTTGGGAATCCAAAGTTTTTTTTGAGAATAAGGGTAATAAAAAGGGTGTTTTAAAATTTGAATTATTAGATAAAAACTTAATAAATATTATAGAGGCAAAAGTTAGTGTTGAGTTAAGAAGACCAGCGCAAGAAGGATTTGATTTTAAAAAAGAGATGAGAGTTTATGGTAATTACTATGTTGTGGATATTGATTTTCCATTAAAAGGTCAATGGGATTTTATTGTTAACGCTGTTTTAGATCAAAATAGTTTTGTTGAATCAAAAAGATATGTTGTGCAATGATAAAATATTGTCTTCATTGTGGAAATGATGTTTTAAAAGTTGATGATCAATTTTGTTGTTTGGGTTGTGATGCTGCTTACAAAATAATAAATAAATTTGGTTTTAAAAATTATTATAATTTACGCCAGATTGATCCAAAAATTCGTAAAATTAAGCCAGAAGAAGATGATAAAATTTTAATTGATGAGTTTGTTAACTTAGAAAAAAATGGTAACTATTCTGTATCTTTGATGGTTCAAGGAATTCATTGCGCAGCTTGTGTTTGGCTGATTGAGAATATTCTAAAAAAACAAGAAAGCGTAGTTAAAGCAAGAATAAATTTATCAAGAAAAACATTATTCTTAGAGTGGAAAGAAAGTAAAGAGAAGGGAAATGAAATAGTTTCAATGATTAATGAAATTGGCTATAAGCTTTTGCCTTTTGATGCTAAAATTATTGATGCTGAAAATAAAAAATATGATGATTCAATTTTGAAAGCTTTAGCGGTTGCAGGTTTTGGCGCTGGAAATGTGATGTTGTTTTCAATTGTTTTGTGGATTACAAATAGTGCTACTTTGGGCTCCAACACCCGCGATTTGCTTCATTTTTTCTCAGCGCTTCTAGCTTTGCCAATAATTATTTACTCTTCTCGTCCATTTTTTTTATCAGCTTATAAATCAATAAAAGCTGGATATCCTAACATGGATTTAGCAATTTCTATTGCTATCTTTTTGGCTTCAACTGTAAGTCTTTTGGAAAGTTTTCGTAAACAAGAATATGTCTACTTTGATTCGGCAATAATGCTGATTTTTTTCTTGTTAATTGGAAGATATCTTGATTTAAAAGCTCGTAAAAAAGCTTTTTGTGTAGCATCGGAATTTAGTCTTTTAGCTGCGGGTTTTGGGAAAATTGAAATTGATGGAAAAACAAAAATTATACCAAGTAAGGAAATTAAAGAAGATATGGTTCTTATTGTTAGTAGCGGTGAAAAGATTGTTGCAGATGGTTTTGTGATTGATGGTGAAAGTGAAGTTGATGCTTCTTTAATTAATGGTGAAACCGTTCCTAAAAAAGTTGTTCTTAATTCAGAAGTTTATTCAGGAATGATAAACTTAGAAAATCCAATTAAAATTAAGGTTAACAAAAATGCTGATAAAAGTTTATTAGCACAGATTGTAAGTTTAAGTTTAGGAGTTGAAGAAACAAAAAATCACTATGTTCGTCTGGCAGATAGGTTATCTAAATTTTATACTCCCGCAGTGCATCTAATTGCATTTTTGACTTTTATTTTGTGGTTTTGGTATCTTGATGCAAATTGGGAAAGCTCTTTAATGAAGGCAACTGCTGTTTTAATTATTACTTGTCCTTGTGCTTTAGCTTTAGCAGTTCCAATTGTTCAAACTATTGCAATTTCCAATTTTATTAAAAAAGGATTGCTGGTGAAGTCTGGTGAAGTATTGGAAAAGTTAAAAGATATTGATGTTGTAGTTTTTGACAAAACGGGAACTTTAACTTTAGGAAAGCCACAATTAGTTTATGTTTTATCATTGTCTGGAAATGAAGCTAAAGAAATTAACTTAGAGCAAAAAAAATACTTTTTGAGAATTGCCGCCTCTATTGCAAGAAAAAGTTCTCATGTAATTTCAAAAGCAATTTTAATGGCTTGTGAAGATAATTTATTAGATCTTGAAATTTCTGAACTTAAGGGTTTTGGTTTGATATCAAATCTTGAGGGTAAAAGTTTGAAATTAGGTAAAAAAGAATTTTGTGAAGTAATAACTAATTTTAATTATTCTGATAACTATTTATCGTGTTTTATGAAATTTGGTGATCAAGAATTAGTATTTTTACTACAAGACAAATTGAAAGAAGATGCAAAATCAATTGTTACAACTTTAAAAAAAATGAAGAAAAGAGTTATATTGCTTTCTGGTGACATTAAAAAAGTTGTAAGTGAAGTCGCAAGCGAGGTTGGAATAGATGAATTTTACTTTGAGAAAATTCCGACTCAGAAACTTGAGTTTTTGAATAATTTAAGAAAAGAATCAAAAAAAGTTTTAATGATTGGAGATGGTTTAAATGATGCTCCTTCTCTTGCTGCTGCAGATGTTTCAATTTCTTTTGCTAATGCAACTGATATAAGTCAAAATATTGCTGATGTTGTTATTCAAGGAGAAAAACTATTTCCAATAATTAGCTTGATTAACTCTTCAAAAAAAGCGATTTATTTAATGAAACAAAATTTATTGATTTCCCTTATATATAACTTAATTGCTTTGCCGTTTGCTATTGCTGGATTTGTGGTGCCTTTAGTTGCTGCATTTGCCATGTCTTCATCATCAATTTTAGTTTTACTAAATTCTTTAAGAATGAATAAAAATAGATAATGTCAGTTCTGATTTTTCTAATTCCAATAACAATTGCTCTTGGTTTACTTGGTTTAGTCGCGTTTTTGTGGAGTCTAAAAAATAAGCAATATGATGATTTACAAGGGGCTGCTAATAGAATTTTGTTTGATGAAGAAGAATAATTTCAAAACATCTAATTTTTTCTTTAATCAGTTTTATAAGCTTCTGAAGTAAGTTATTCTTTCGTAGCTTATGTTAAGTGTTGGATTTTCTGTTTTATTACTCTAGGTTTTTAACAATATTTTGAGAAGCATTAGAAATTTTGTTATTCTCAAAACTAGTCAAAAATTTCCAAAAATTATTTTAATTTATAGTTGTTTTTTGATCTTAATTTATTAGCTTGAAGTTCACTTTTTAGCTTGCATAATTGGGATCAAATATTAATAAAATGCTGTAAAAAATGGCGAAATATCTATTCAAAGCTTTAATTTTAATCATAGGCTTATTTCTAGTTTCTTGTACAAAAAGTTCTGAAAAGAAAATTCGTCTAGTTGATATGCAAGGAAAAGCGCATGACGTAAAAACAAGAGTTCCAGAGCTTAATGTGGGACTGCTGAAATCGCAAAATGTTCAAAATTCTCAGTCCCAAAGCTTCTCTTCCGGTAACTTATATTCTAATCCAATTCCTAATCAGGAAAATTATGGTGCACAAACTAATCCTAGTGCCCAGCAATCACTAAACAAATATGCAAATGCTGATTATGCAGAAGCTTCAGCAAATATAATAGAGCAAACATTGCAAGCACCACAAAATTCTAATAGTAAAGTTGTTACAAGTGACACAAATTTTAAAAACAATGATTCGAGCGTTAAAGCTAATGTTGACAATGGTCCAAAAATTTTAGCAACAATTGGTCAGAAGCAAGAATCAGATGTCGCAGAATATAGTTTAAATGAATCTGCTAAAAAAGATGAGGCTTCAAATTCAAAAATAAAAAAATCTCAAAAGAAAATTTTTACATCTGCAAAAAAAGGAAAAATTTCTAAAAAAGCGGTTTCTTCCTCAGGGTTTTTTGTGCAAGTTGGAGCTTTCTCAAATTCAGCCAATGCAGAAACTTCTCTTTCTGAAATGCAGAAATTTTCTGATGGCAAAATTGAAGAAGCAGATTTAAATGATAAAAAGCTATATAGAGTTTTACTGGGTCCGATCTCATCTAAGTCAAAAGCTTTACAATTAATGAATGAGATCAAAAATTCTGGTCATGATGCTGTTATAGTGAGGCATAAGTAATGTATTTTATGAAGCTTAAAAAAGCTCAAATTAAAATATTATTTCTTGATAATTTTTTATTGCTTTTACTTTGTCTTTGTCTTTTTTCTTGCAAAAAAAAGAATTTAATTAATGAGGCTTTTAAAGAAAAATACGGCCAAGAAATCGAAAGAATCAAGAATGATAGAACGCCAACTCAAGATGTAAAAATTGGCACTAAATATAATTTTGAATCGTCAAGCTTTGAAAACACAACAAAAGCAAGTGAGAGAGTCGTTGATCTAGAGCAGCAGTACGCAAATGTTGATGTGCAAGAATATTCAGAAGTAAAACCAAAACAATTTTTCCCTAATTCCAATGTTTATGCAGAAGGAAAATCAGCTCAATCTTTGCCAGATAATATTTTTGATTTATCTTATAACACAACTTTAAGTCCACCATTTAAACCAGTAAAATCAGCTTTTGATTTAGTTCAAATTCCTTCATATGATTATTATGGAGTTAGAACTTCTTTAGAAGAAAAACAATATGGCATTACTGGCAATAATTACTTGCAGAAAAATATTGATGAAATTAATGCAAAAAGAAGTAAAGAAGACATTGAAATTAGTAAAATATTAATTGAAGAACAAAAAAAGTTGAAGCGTCAATTTAGAATGGAGAAAATTTTTGGCCCAAAACAGCAGAATGGTTCTGAAAAAGAGAAGAAAGATGATGATAAAAAAAAGTCAAAAGATAAAACTTCTGTATCTGAAAAAGTTTTGGAAGAAAATCTTCAGACTATAAATAAAGAAAAATCAGAACCTTTAATTGAAACACAAAATCAGAATCTTAAAAAAACTACAGATGTTAAAGAGGATTCTGAAAAATTAGGGAATAATACAATAATTGATAAAATTCTTAAAGTAAATTAAACAGCATGATTAGTTTAACTAAATTTTTTCTAGTGTCTATATGCTTTTTTTGCTTGTTTGCAAAAGAAGTTTTGGCATACGAGAAAACTAATACAAAATATGAAATTTCGGCTTTTAAAAAAGTCGAATCTTATAGTAAATCTGATAATAAGAAGTCTAATAAAACTTCAAAAACTCAAACTAAAGCCAAAGAATCAGCGAAAATAACGCAACAAAAAAAAGAAAGAAAAAAACCAAATAAAGAAATTTTCAACAAAAAAGACAATGGTAAAACTGTCAAAAAACAAATAGTTAGCGATGTAAAAGAGGAAAAAAAAGAAGATGTAAGTATTATAAAGGAATCAGATAAAAATAATGAAGAGTGTCTCTCTTCAAACGAAAATCTAAAAGTAAGCAAAAGATTACAAGAGGCACAATTTTATTTTTTGTTTGATCCTCAAACTTCTCAAGTTCTGTTATCTAAAAATGCCGATCTTAGAATTGCACCATCATCGATGACAAAAATTATGACGGCTTATGTAGTTTTTGACCAAATTAAAAAAGATCGTGTTAGTCTAGATAAACAATGTTTTGTAAGTAAAAATGCTTGGAGAAAATCAGGTTCAAGTATGTTTCTAAATTATGGAGATATGGTTTCCATAGATGATTTGCTAAAAGGTCTTTTGGCGGTTTCTGGAAATGATGCTTCCATTGCTTTGGCTGAAGCAGTTGCAGGAAGCTTGGAAAATTTTGTTGATTTAATGAATATAAAAGCAAGAGAATTAAAATTAACTAATTCTCATTTTGCAAATCCGCATGGACTTAACGAGCCAAGACACTATATGAGTATGCGAGACTTGGCATATTTAACTGCCCGTTTTTATCAAGATTTTCCACAATATGCTGGTTATCTAGGTATTGAAAGCTTTACTTATGGCAATATAACCCAAATCAATAGAAATCCTTTGATAAAAAAACATTATGATGGAATTTTAGGAGGAAAAACGGGACATACAGATGAAGGTGGTTATGGGGTAGTAAGTGCTGTAAAAAGAGATAATAGGATGTTAATTGCTGTTGTAAACAAGGCTAAAACCCCAAGATTTAGATCTGATATAATAACTGAGTTGTTTGATTATGGATTTGCAAATTACAAAAAATATAGCTTTTTTGATGCGGATTCAGAAATTGTAAATCTCAAAACTTGGCTGGGTAATTCTCCTGAAGTTAAAGTTTTTGTAAAAGATGAAGTTGCATTTAGTTTGCCAATTACAGCTTCTCCTCATAATTTATCAATGAAAGTTGAATATAAAGGTCCAATTTATGCTCCAATCAAAAAAGGAGATAGAGTTGCAACTTTAATAATTAAAATGAATAATCAAAAAGTTATGGAATATCCTCTTTATGCTAAAGAATCGATAGAAAAAGTTGGATATTTTGGAAAGTTAAATCAAATTTTGCGTTATAAAATGCGCATTTTTTTCAACAAAGTTTTTTAGATAAAAGTTATGGACATGAAAATGTTAATGCGTCAAGCGCAAGAAATGCAAAAGAAAATGCAGCAAATACAAGAAAATTTGGCTAATTCTGAATTTGAGGGGCAGAGTGGTGGCGGAATGGTGAAGGTCGTTATAATCGGCTCTGGAATTGCAAAAAAAATTATTATTGATGATTCTTTAGTTAACAAAGATGAAAAAGAAATTTTAGAGGATCTTTTGATTGCAGCTTTTAATGATGCAAAAAAGAAGGCTGATGAAGGTTCTTCTGAATCTATGAAGTCTGTAACCAATGGAATTCCATTGCCTGCTGGATTTAAGTTTTAAGAATAGCGCATCAGTATGAAAATTAAGTTATGCGGTTTTAAAGATCAGCAGTCAGTTTTAGCTGCGGTTGCATGCGGTGTTGATTTTATTGGATTTGTTTTTTGTGAAAAATCACCTAGATATGTAACTCCAGAAGAAGCTGGTAAAATTGCGCAAGTTATTCCAAGTAGAATTGCAAAAGTTGCAGTATTCGCAAATAATGATTTATCAATTATAAAGCAGGTTTATCAATATCTTAAACCCGAATATTTTCAATTTCACGGTAATGAAACTCCGGGATTTTTAAAAAAAATAAAAGAAATTTTTCCCCAAGTTAAAATTATAAAAGCTTTTAAAATTTCTGGAAGACAAGACTTAAGACAAATCAGAAACTTTGAAAATGAATCAGACTTATTCTTACTTGATAGTAAAACTGTTGAAGGTGGTGGAAGTGGAAAAAGTTTTGATTGGAGAATTTTAATTGGCTTTAGAGCGCGTAGAATGTGGTTCTTATCTGGTGGAATAAATATAGATAACGTTTTGCAGGCCTCTAAAATATCTAATGCTCAAATGATTGATGTGTCATCGGGAATTGAGAAAATTCGTGGTGAAAAATCAATAGAATTAATTCAGCAACTAACTGCTAAAGTAAAAAATTATCATGCTAAGTAGAATAGGAAGTTTTTTAATTGGTAAAGCGCGTGATCCTTTTGATAAGGAAACTAGAAAACACATTTCTTTAATTGCTTTGATGGCTTGGATTGGTCTTGGAGCTGATGGAATTTCATCTTCTTGTTATGGTCCTGAGGAAGCATTTCTTGCCCTTGGAGTACATGAAGAGCTGGCAATTTATTTAGCAATTGCAACCGCTTTAACAGTTTTTATCATTTCTTATGCTTACATACAAGTCATTGAACTTTTTCCAAATGGTGGTGGTGGATATAGAGTTGCAACAAGACTTCTTGGAAGGCATGCAGGATTGGTTTCGGGATCAGCTTTAATTATTGATTATGTTTTGACAATCTCAATTTCTGTTGCAAGCGGAATTGATGCTATATTCAGTTTTTTGCCTTTTGAATGGCAAAGTGCTAAATTATTAATCGCAATATTTTTTGTCTTTTTACTGGCAATTCTTAATTTGCGAGGAATGAAAGAGTCGATCAAATTTCTTATGCCAATATTTCTAGGTTTTATAGTGACTCACTTTTTTTTGATTCTCTACGGTATTATTAACCATCATTCTGGTTTAGTTGAATTATTTCCAAGAGCATCTCAAGAATCGACAGATCTACGTAGCTCGATGGGCATGATTTTTGTTATTTCTTTATTTTTAAAAGCTTTTTCGATGGGTGGAGGAACCTATACAGGTTTAGAAGCTGTCTCAAATAATGTGCATACTTTGGCTGAGCCAAGAGTTAGAACTGCAAAATTGACAATGTTTTTGGTTGCAATTTCTTTGTCATTTATGGCGGCGGGGATTATTTTGCTTTATTTATTGTGGGGTGCGGAAAAAATTGATGGGCAAACCCTAAATGCTACAGTATTCTACTCAATTACTCAAAATTGGCAAATTGGTGACTATAATATTAGCTCTGTCGTGGTATCAATTGTATTGATTTTAGAAGCAGGTTTATTGTTAGTTGCAGCAAATTCTGGTTTTCTAGCCGGCCCTACAGTGGTTGCAAATATGGCTCATGATGAGTGGATGCCAAAATCTTTTAGTTCTCTTTCAAGTCGATTGGTTGTTAAAAATGGAATTTTATTTATGGCTATTGCTGCTATAATAACCTTGATTATAACCGGTGGTTCAGTGCATGTCTTAGTTGTACTATATTCAATTAACGTTTTCATAACCTTTTCCATGTCACTTCTTGGTTTAACAATATATTGGTTTCGTCATCGTCGTAGAAAACCAAGATGGAAAAGTAAGTTATTTGTTGCGTTAATTGGATTTATTGTTTGTGCATCAATCTTGGCAGTGACAATTTTTGAGAAGTTTTATGAAGGTGGTTGGGTAACCTTGTTAATTACTTCTTTATTTGTAGCAATTGGTTTATTAATCAGACACAGTTATGTAAAGTTTAGAGATCGCCTTAATAGAAGCGAGTCACAATTCTTTGACTATGAAAATATTGCTCCAAGTTTAGAAGAACAAATGACTAATAAAAGTGCCCCTACTGCAGCAATTATTGTAGACCAAACTTTTGGAAGTGGCATGCATTGTCTTTTGGAAATCAAAAAACTTTTTCCGGGTATTTTCCAGAATTTCATTTTTGTAACAGTTGGAGAAGTTGATTCTAACACTTTCAGGGAAGAAAAAAAATGGCGCGATATGAGAAGAAAAACCAAATCAGCTTTGCGTAAATACCGTAATTATTGCAATGCTAATGGTCGTTTTGCTAAAGCTTATGTTGGTTATGGAACTGATATTGTAGAAAAATTTACGCAATTAACTGATCGAGTTTCCAAAGATTATCCACATACAGTTTTCTTCGGCACAAAGTTTATTTTTGATAATGAGAATATCTTAACTCAGCTGCTTTACAACCATGTTGCCTACATTATGCAAAGAAGATTGCATGTAAAAGGTATAAATATGGTTATTTTGCCAATGAAGATTAAGTGATAGTTGCTTTGTCAAAGCTAATAAAATAGCTTATCGTTTCTAATTTTTTGAGAAGTTTAAGAAAATTTGGCATAATTAAAAAAAACACGAATAATACTTAAAACCATTTTTTTAGTTATGCCGAAAATTTTGAAGTATTTTTATTATGATTAGACTACTAAAAAAACAGTAAAATCAACATAAAAATTAAAAAGAGCAAAGAATATGGTATTTTCTTTAGAAGAAAGAGAAATAATTAAAAATAGCAAAATTATTAATCTTTACAATAGGATAATCGGAGATGAAGAAGCTAAAGAATTAGCGGAAGCACTTAAATATAACGAAACTCTAACAGATCTTAGTCTTCGTTATAACCGAATCGGATATGCAGGAGCTATAAAATTAGCGGAAGTACTTAAAGATAACAAAACTCTAACAAATCTTGGTCTTGGTTATAACGAAATCGGAGATGCAGGAGCTATAAAATTAGCGGAAGTACTTAAAGATAACAAAACTCTAACAAATCTTGATCTTGAATTGAACCGAATCGGAGATGCAGGAGCTATAAAATTAGCGGAAGCACTTAAATATAACGAAACTCTAACAGATCTTGATCTTGGTTATAACGAAATCGGAGATGCAGGAGCTATAAAATTAGCGGAAGTACTTATAAATAACAAAACTCTAACAAATCTTAATCTTGGTAACAATGAAATAACAAATGAAGGGCTTAAAGCTTTAGCAACTGTCCTTCAAGATAACAGAACTTTGAGAGATATTGAGTTAGGTTTCAATAGATTCGACAAAAATATAAAAAATTCATTAACAAATTTATTAAATAGAAATAGGCGAATTCATCAGATCTCTGAAAAGATATCCGATGGAATTCGCAAGAACGATATGTCTTTTGAGCTTGATGAAGAGGATGTAAAATTTATTAATAATTCTAATAAAGAAGATTGTGCAGAGATTTTGCGTCAAATTTTGATGCATGATGATCTTCCAAAAGATCGTAACATAAAAGAATTTCCTGGCTTAAAAATTTTAGTATCTTCTATTCAATCAGAAAAAGATGCGAATAAAAGTAATAACCAAATCGGAGATGCAGGAGCTAAAGAATCAGCCAAAGAACTTGGAAATAACGAAACTCTAACAACTCTTAATCTTGGAGGTAAAGGAATCGGAGATGCAGGAGCTAAAGACTTAGCGGAAGTAATTATAAATAAAGAAACTCTAAAAGATATTAACCTTAGAATTAACCAAATCGGAGATGCAGGAGCTAAAGAATCAGCCAAAGAACTTGGAAATAACGAAACTCTAACAACTCTTAATCTTGGAGGTAAAGG
>JACCDZ011016220.1_pt1 | contig 30791 bp, 23 predicted proteins | sample 7449551 | NCBI WGS metagenome assembly JACCDZ01 (sample SAMN15323452, study PRJNA562643) | freshwater metagenome | isolation source: river surface water | place: USA:Blue River Watershed | collected 2017-08-18 | reverse complement strand
TCACAAGAGTATCCAGTGTACCGCCTGTAAACAGCCGATTTCGACTCATTTCCACTCAAATAATCCTGAATGATAATCTTTTTTTCATCGTTCGTCAGATAGATTCCGTTGTTGAACCATCGTCCTAATTTGGGTTTACATTTTTTCTCCATTTTGTCCCTTTTTTTTGTAAACCTATTTTAGGACGAGACATATAGCCATTCGCATATTTTCTGATTTCACGTCCCCACCAATGCGCATTTTCGATGAAGGCTTCCCAAAAATAGTAACCATCTCCTAGCCAACTATTTTCCCATGAACAGATATAGGGCCCTTCTCTTTCCAGCTTATCGAGATCCGTGAATCTGTCCTCTAGAGTTTGATAGACAATTTTCACTTTGCTTTATTTACAATTGTGTGGTTTGGCTTCTTAAAATATCAGCTAAGCTAGATAGATTGTACGTAGGTAATATAACACCAGGAACGTTGGCTTGAGTAGTTACAATACTGATGTAAGCTCTAAGATAGGGGAATAGCAATGCAATGCTGTTTCTGTAAAAGAAGTCCGGAATTTCTTCAATATTTGAAACGTTTTCAAACCCGAAAAGTCCCGTACATGTTACATCAACGAAGAGATTGCTCTCATTACCCTTACTGAAGATCATTGACCGAAATTCAAGCTCAAATTCGGCAGTTGATTGGTTGAAACGACCACTAGTCTCAAATTTAATATCTAATTCTTTGTCAGAGTGATTACTGAGGTTCAATGAAAATTTTTCGAACTTGTATTCCTTAATGTTGAAAGCTGCTTTTTGCATCTCATTTTACGTTAAATAAATAAAAAACCCGAAGGAAACTTCGGGCTTAAATCGTTATTTAGGCTTGTTACAGTCTGTTTAGGAGGATCTTGAGAGGTGATATGATAATAGTGTGTGTTATCTAAAAACTCTTTAAAAGTTGGTCCTACACTATCAAAAGCCTCACTCTTTGCCCAATCCTCAAGTACCTTTTCTCTAGGTGTTTCCTGAAGGTACTTCATTAAATCATCAAAAAAGTTGCTCATGGCTATAAAACTAGTTGCAAAAGTACAAATACTAACGAATTCTCAAAATTTATTTTTATCGCTGTTTATCAGCACTTTAGTCGAATCCACACTTACTTTTTAAACTAAAGGAACCGTCGACTAATAATAATTTCTAAAATAGAAACGAACCAAATCAATAATTGTTGCCTTAAATGATAAATAATCGAGTACTCAATTCATTTCCCCAAAAACTTTTCATAATTGCTTGGTTTCTGACTGATGCAAATATTAATCAAATAGTGTCCTTTAACTCTTTTTCTAAATAGGGTATCAACATTCCAGACATAGAGCTCCTTCGTAAACAGCATCCTGAGACAAGCTTCATCTTCATTTACCACACCACCAAAGAAGGCCGCTTCAAGGGAACGAACACCCACGCTCACGAAGTTGATGTTATCATCGAAGTTGCCAAGGGCGAAGCCAAGGCTACTGGGAGGTTTAGTGCTGGAGGGAAGATGAAAATGTAGGAAACCTAGATTCTCATCGAATTCAAATTATTTCATCTTAGAAATGACCTTATATTTTTTCATAACTCCACAGGCAGAACTAGCTGAATTTTATGTACTTCCTCTATTGGCAAAATTATATTTTTTTTCAACTTTATAGAATTCTATAGCCTGCCGCTAATTATAATTCGAGTCCTCTATAAATAGTTCTTTGGAATCGTTTAGTAAATACTTTCTATTCAAACAATTTTTGATTTGATGATTTAATCATTCCATCTTTTTTGTCCGCCACAAACAAATGTTCCATCAGGATTCTTGCAAAAGCCAGTATAGGCATCTCCGCATATAAAATATCCATTCGGGTTTTTACAAAACCCGTTGTATGCTCCTCCACAAACAAATGTTCCATTGGGATTTTTACAGAAGCCATTGTAAGCTCCTCCGCAAACGAAAGTTCCGTCAGGATTAATGCAAAACCCATCAAACGCTCCTCCACAAACAAAAGTTCCGTCGGGGTTTTTGCAAAAGCCAGTATACGCACCTCCGCAAACATAAGTTCCGTCGGGGTTTTTGCAAAAGCCGGTATATGCACCTCCACAAACATAAGTTCCGTCTGGGTTTTTACAAAAGCCATTATACGCGCCACCACAGACAAAGTACCCGTTAGGATTTTTACAAAAGCCATTATACGCCCCTCCACAAACAAATGTTCCATCAGGATTCTTGCAAAAGCCAGTATAGGCATCTCCACATATAAAATATCCATTCGGGTTTTTACAAAACCCGTTATATGCTCCTCCACAAACAAATGTACCATTGGGATTTTTACAAAAGCCATCGTAAGCTCCTCCGCAAACGAAAGTTCCGTCTGGATTTTTACAAAAGCCAGCATATCCAGAAATTATAGGTCTTTTTGTCATTTTATCTATTATTTAATGAACGCTTTTACATTCCATTTAGTTTAGAGCTACTATAGACTTAACAGTAACTTACTAACTTTCACCGCTTAAATTCAGGGTTTGGACAAGATTAGCTGTTAAATAATTATCGTTGTGATGCACAATTTAAACAATATTTTTAACCTATCTACTAATCCACCTTATAATAATGGGAAGTTATTTGTTGCAGCCCTGCTTTTCCTCCGTCCTAGCCATTTGTACCACTGAAGATTTCCTGTTTTTTGCTTGATGTGTTTGTCTCAATAGTGGCTTTTTTTGTTTTCAAAAGGTATGGGATTTTTTATAAAGTTTTTTCAAGGGGATAAAGGAAAAACTCCTTTTTAAAACTTTGTCTTTTGCTTACACTTCTTTCTAATATTCCTGAATATATCGGTTGATATTTATAACGTAGGTTCAAATCCTTTTTCCTTAAACCAATTTTCACTGATCCTATTATTGTCACTTTTAGGTTTTGGGTCTGCTTCATTCACTTTGAATGTTGTCGGCAAGTTAACTGCGTGACCAAAAATTAAAGCGTGTTGTGTCGGAATTGATGGCATTCTCCGCAAAATGGTTTCTGAAATATGCGGTGTTATTTGTCTAATGTGCGATAAATCTTCTGGGTTTTGTATTCTATGAACAATGAAATTACTGCATTGCGATAAAACTGTTTTAGAAAGTTCACTAGGTCGTTGGGATGAAACAAGTAAAAACATACCGTACTTTCTTCCTTCCTTAGCGATGCGTTCAAATATTTTATTAGCACCATCAAATACCTTCCCTGAATCAGTTGAGATATATCTGTGAGCTTCTTCTAAAACTAGATTTATTGGAATTTCATTTCTATTTGTTGAGTTTCTTAACTTTTCAAAAATCATTCTTGATAAGACACAGGAAACTACTTCAACCGTTTCATCATTAGCAGAGTTTAAATCTATAATTATGACCTGATCTTTCTTTTTTCCTTTTTCTACACCCAAGAAATCATTCAAGAATTCGGCTTCCGTAATTTTCGTAGTACTCTTAGTAAGAAAGTTAAAATCGTCTCTTTCACGAATACTCTTGTAGCGTGTGACCATCGAAGAACAATAGTCACGAATTTGCTTATTTCCGTGATATTCTTCATATAGAATTGCACTTTCAATAGCAAGCCCCAAGTCCGCGAAATCAAATTGTTGTGAGTCATACTTTGGGTCAATTACTATATCTTCCTTTATAAAGCTTCTAACAGACCCTTTAAATTCCTCTTCACTAGTAGTAGAAGGAAAATTACCAAATTTCGCATCAAAAGTCGAAAAGTTAACTGTTGGATTAAATTTCGCTTTTTCTAATAATGAAATTATTCTTTGTCTTTTAGCAACAGGGCTTTCCCAATGTTCAAAAACATACATAATGCTGCAAGCGTGAATGTGATGTATTGCTTCTTGAGATAGGTTTTGAGTAAAGCCAAGGGCATTTCTTAAAAGCGGTAATTGTGATTTTTCACTTGCTTTAAGCAATAAAGCCCATTCATCTACATTCAAAAACCAATGAGGAAGTATAAATCTTTCAGTTCCAGAACTTGAATCTATGGAGAAATTCTTTACTTCAATATTTGTATTTTTATTCGTTAACTGTTCAAATGCTTGTTTATATTCACCATTAACATCAAAGAAAATAAACGTGCTACCAGTAGCACTATTATCTTCAAGTTTATAAAGCGTTTGTAACATCGAAGCAATAGTGCAAGATTTTCCACTACCGGTATTCCCTAATATTGCAGAATGACTTCCAAAGAACTTATCAATATCAAGTTTTACTTCATAATCAGGAAAAATCGTTGATTTACCAATGGGCAAAGAAGTATATCTGAATTTACAATCACACTTACCTTTTTTACAAGTGTCTGAATCTTTACAAATTTGAACTTTTATGTTTTCAGTTTTGAAAATGGTATCAAGTTCCTTTTCTTTAATGTAAAGAACATCAGAATATAGAGTTGGATAAACACTTACCCCAAATTCAAAATTTAATGAATCATCTTTTGCATTTTTGATAGTTCCAATCGGTAAGACTTCTAAGAATTTACCTGCTTGAATTTTGCTAAGTATTTGGTCTGTGGGATTTGAGAAAGGAACATTTAAGTCTTTTTCTCGCACACCTGAAACTTCCGCAACTATATAGTAATTCTGATAAGGAACAATAACGTAACTGTTCAATTGCGCGAAATAATGAATGTCATCAAAACCACTGACGTTGAAGTTTTCTAAACCACTTAAAAGTTCAACCGAAAAGCGGTCAGAATTAATTGCTACTACTTTACCAATAACTCTTTGTTTATCTTCCTTGGTCATTTTAAGAGATTCTTTAAGTTATTGATTGTTGCTTCCATTTTGTGGTCTAAGTCTTCAGCAGTCAGGTCGGGTAATATTTGTTCTACAAAATTCTTAAAGAAGTATAATGGTGTATAATCCTTTTTGTCATCAGGCCATTTTTCTCCGATTATCCAAATTCTAGTGTCATTCAATTCGAGTAGTTTACCAATTGTATTCTTTTCTGTTGGTTCTCCAATTACTATTAAACGAAAGGAGGGGATTGTAAATGCTTGGAAAATCAAATTATTGATATGCTCATCACTAAAACTATAGCCGATGGTGACAAGAATATTATTGTTTTGCATCAGTTTTTTCTGAAACTCCCTAAACAAATCAGAGTATGGACTACCTAGACTAGCATTGTATTTTAGCGGTGTGGGATGAATCATTATCGTTTCCTTTTCCCCTAATTCTTCTAATGTTGGTTCTTGAATTTCTTTTACCTTGAAAAGTTTATTTTCTCCATCTGCTTCAATCCAGTTAACTGAACCGTGAATTTTATACAAATAAAAGAAGTTATCTATTACACTCCACTTTGATTGTGATAAATCCATTTTTTCAGCTAAAGCGTAATTGAAAATTGCAGGATTAAAAAACTTGCTAATGCCACCTGTAAAGCCATTTACATAATGAATACCAAGCAAATCCATTGCTCTTTCAGAATACAAGTCGTAGTTGGTCGTGAAAATATTTAGTCGTGGTAAAGTAGGATTCCTTGAAAGGAGCTTTCTATAAAATTGTTTGTAAGTTTCAATCAAAGGTTTGTCAATGCTTACCTTTCCTTCTTCTGAATTTGCATTCTCAACGTTCAAGCATTTTTCTAATAAAAAGTTACGTGCTTGTTTTATTATAAATTCTACTTTGTTTTCATTGCTTAATTTGGGAAATGGCTTTTCTTCTTTTGCATGTTCTCTAGTCTTTGAATGATAAAATGACAAGCTGTGCAGAGTTGATAAAAATGTTTCAAGGTTAGTAGAAAAGTTATCTTGTTCAACGTCTATGGATAATTCTGATTTAAGCCATTTTTTGGGTTCTTTAAATTCTGTCAGTGAATAAAATTCTTTTGCCAGTGGAGCCATTACAGGGATTCCAACTTCCTTAAAGCCTTCATTTTCTATTTTATAAGATGAACAACCGCTACCAAGAAGAAACGATAAATTTTTATTATCGAGAACCTTTAAAAAAGATTCTTGCAGTTTCTTAGTCTTTGCTTTTAAATCAGCACTTTCTTGACTTTCACTACTTGTATCATCAGGTCTTCCTTTTATATTGGCAAGTGTATTGTCGTTTCCTTTGTAAAAGAATATTTCCTTCATTATTAAGAGCCTTTTGTTAGTTTAGTTTTTTTGCCTCTCCTTAGTAAACAAGTTAGCCGTAAATTTTTCATAAAGTCCAAACAAGAATTCCATTCTATTGGCATCACTTTTAAATGATTGAGGCCTGTAAGCCAAGTCAACAGCTTTGTCAAGTTCGTTATGTGCTTTGATCAAAGCTGGTGGCATCGTCAAAGAATCGTAAAGATCCGCAAGTGAACTATTTGGAAATTCAAGTCTTGTGTCTAAAACTTTTTGAGCCGCTGTTTCAATGGCTTTTATCTGCTTAAAATTTGGTTTTTCGGGAAATGGATAATTATTGTAAACAGAGGGAGAATAACTAATTCTGCTTTCAAGTCTTCCTGATACATATCGTATCCAAGTGTTGTGAATTTTACTTGACAATATACCAAAAATATATAAAGAAGCGTTCGGAATTACTTGCAACTTATTACTACAAATTATCTCTGGAGTCAGGAATCCAATTGGGATATAATTTCTGCTCTCCGAGCTAACTTCGGGTAGGGCTAAATAATTTGTTTTAGGCTGTCTGTCCTGAGTAAATAGCGTTGGATATTTTGCAAAGTTCTTAACCGATGGAGTTGGGCTTTTTAATCGGCTCTCTTTAACTTGTTCAACTCTACTTTGAACCAAACGTAAATTCCTTAGATGATTAGGTTCTATTTCTTTCAACCATAGGCAATATCTTTCTCTTGAATACAAGAATTCATCTGCACCCCAAAATGGTTTAATATATTTCTCTGCTAGAGGTTCTTTTGAGATTAAATCGGCTTTCTCATTTGCTGTCAAAATTAAATGACCTCCATCTGTTGGTTGGCTGCCTTTAAACATTTCAGGGAATTGATGAATTGGTTTCCCTCTGGAAAGAATAAATATATCTTTAGCATCTACTAAATAAGCGTTAATATTTTTTGCTTGTATTGCGAGTGATTCTCCTTTAACATCCTCATATTCAAAAATAATCTTATTATTAGTATCGTAATTGGCGAAACCAATTATAACAACGTGAACACCTGCATTTCCTTTAGCTTCGTTGTACCATTTAAAAGTGCGGTGAGCAAAATGAATTTTAATATTGTACCTTTCAAAAAGTTGACCCCATAATATGCCTGTCTGTTCACCTTGAACAATTGAGTTTGTAGAAACAAATGCAACTTTGATTCTTGTGTTCTGAATATACTGAGCTGCTTTCAGATACCAAGCTGTCACATAGTCTAATCTTCCTGCTCGTTTTGCATCACCGAATACCTTTTCCATTCCCATCTTTTGTGCATCATTTCTCCATTGATGCCCTATGAATGGAGGATTTCCAACTATGTATGACAGTTCTTTGCTATGAATAACGATATTCCAGTCTACTTCTAATGCATCTCCATGAATAATTCTAGCTGACTTCTTTAAAGGTAACCTCACAAAGTACTGTCCAAATTCACTGCTTACCAGCATATTCATTTGGTGGTCTATTAACCACATTGCTACCTCTGCAATGCGTGCTGGAAATTCTTCGAATTCAATTCCGCCAAATTGATGAACATCAATCCAAAGAATACTCTCAATACTTGTCGCGGTTTGTTTCTTGTACTGGTGTCGAAGTATTTCCATTTCGAGAAGACGGAGCTCCCGGTACGTTATGACCAAAAAATTTCCACAGCCACAAGCCGGATCTAGAAACTTCAATGTACTCAGTTTTCTGTGAAATTCTGCGAGTCTACTTTTACTTCCTTTTACAGCTTCAAATTCACTCCACAAATCATCAAGAAAGAGAGGTTTAATGAGCTTTAGAATGTTCGTTTCACTAGTATAGTGTGCTCCAAGATTTCTTCTCTCTTTTGGATTCATTACACTTTGGAACATTGAACCGAATATCGCTGGTGAAATCTTACTCCAATCGATATATGTGCAATCAAGGAGAGCTTGACGCATTTTGCTATCAAAACTTGCTGTTGGCAAGTTTTCTTCAAATAACTTCCCGTTCACATATGGAAATTCGGCAAGTTGTTCGTCGATGTTTTTATATCTTTTATCTTTTGGTGTGTTGAGCACCTGAAAGAGTTCTTGCAGTTTTGCTGCAAGGTCGCTTCCATCAATATTAGTGCGTTGTTCAATGTATTCTTGAAATTGTTGTTTTTCAAAAATGGTTGTGTCTTCAGCAAACAAGCAGAAAAGCAAGCGAACCAAGTAAACTTCTAAAGGATGACCAGAATATCCGATTTCTTCTAGCCTGTCGTGAAGTTTACCCATTAATTCGGCTGCTTTAATATTGGCAGGGTCTTGTTCTTTGTAAACTTTCTTTTGATAACCAACTAAATAACCAAAGTGCTGAACATTGTTTACGAGATCATTGAGTTTAAACTCAATTGTCTTTATTTCTTCAAGATCGTATAAGCGGAAATTTTCAAAGTCAGAAATCAATATGTACTTCGGTAGTTCGTGCTCTTTCAGTCCGTGTAAATAGTCTTTAGCTTGACCAAAAGCCTTGTCAAGGTTTTTGCCCCGACTTTTCATTTCAATTAAAATTGTCCCCTTCCAAAGTAAGTCAATGTATCCATCTCTGTCATCAAGTTTTTTAACCTTGTGTTCAAAGGTTGAAACTCGTTTACTCGTAATACCAAATACATTAAAGAATTCCACTAAAAACGGCTTTGCGTCTGCTTCTTCGTTAGAAGTATCAGCCCATTCTTTTGAGAATTTTAGTGCTCGGTCTTTTATTTCATTCCAGCTTAGTGCCATATCTGCTCTTCTATATCAATTCCGTTCTATTTTTCATTTTGCTTTGATTCCTTCTCTCCCCTTTGATTAAAACAAAGTCGAAAACTCAATTCGGTCAAAGGTAGCCAAGTGAGTTTTCACGAGCAATAGAAGAAATACGGATTATTAAATTTTTCCACGGTAAATACTCGTAGATTATTGAGCTTTTTTTGTAAACGTAACTGTAAATGGTTGAAGTGGAGCAAAAGTTGGTCGAATCTTGGTAAAAACTGGTAATTCCAAGGTAAAATCTTAGAAAGGCGCCTCCACCAGCACTAATTCATTACCATTTTCGCCACCTTTCTCTATGATTTTGTTGTCTTTCATGTACTTAATGTAGTTTTTGGCTTGGCGATCACGGACGGAAAGGGCATCCATTAGGGCAATTACAAGCTCTTGGTAGGTTAAGGAGAACTTTCGGCCGTAGATTTCACGTGCGATATCAGTAAGGTCTTCAACTTTCCGCTGTTCTTGAAAGTCCTTGCTCTTTTCACCGAGGTAAACGTGATGATTTTTCTCTTTGTCCCAACCAAATTGAACAAGTGGCACTTCAAGAGGGCTACCGTCACGAACTTTTAATGCTTTGATAACGCTGCTGTTGTTGTCATCATCCTTTTCAACAGAAAGAATACCTGCTGCCTTACGCTGAATCTCAGACCCCAAGTGACCACGAAGCTTCAATCCTGAAGGAGCGAGGTGAAGAACAACCACAATCAAGGTTTTATAAATACCAGCCAGTCGAAATAGCTCCTCAACAAGCTGAACAGATTTCTCTTCATCGTTCACACCGTCGATCAAATCCGCTATACCATCAATAACTACCATGTGGATTCCTCCAAATTGATAGTAAAACTTGTCCATACTCTGCAAAATGCTTTGCATTCTATCCTTCCGTGAGAGTCCGACCATACAATAAGCCTTAAACCAATCCGGTGGCTTTTGCAAGTTGGATCGTTTAAGGATAAAAGTTAGATTTTTGTAGAGCTGATCTTCGGATTGTTCGGTATCGTAAACTAGCACGGCCTTTCGATCAAGATTTTGTTTGATCTGCGTTCCAAGGGTATCAATTCCTTTTTCATCTAAACATATAGCACCTGAAATGATACCACCGAGATAATTTGTTTTTCCGCTTCCTTCACTACCTGTAATACAAAGAAGGTTCCCCGGCGCACCAATTGTAACTTCGTTAATCGTGATCAAAGGTTCTGGCTTTACCGGAGGATTATCAAAGTCTATTTCACAAGATTGAAGCACCGACATTGTTTCTTCGTAAATCTTGTCCAGCATTTCACTAAACAAGCGCATAAGGTCAACCTTAGTTTTTCCTATTCGAAAGAAATCCGAAATGTCCTTTTCAGTTTTAGTTCCCGCTAATGGAAGCACAAGCCTTCTCATATCATAAGCGGCAAAGGTCTCTAAATGCTTCATAGAGGCTTCAAGTCCAGTCTTGTCGACATCATAGAGCAGTGTAACGTGCTTAAATCGAAATGAAAGTCTTTTAATAATGCTCTTTGGAATGTTGGCCGTTTCACTATTGAAGCAAATAGCTGGTAGTCCTCTAGCTGCAAGGCTAAGAACATCCTTTTCTCCTCCAGTAACAAATAGCACATCACCACGCGTAGGAAGTTGCTCGAGTCCAAAAACATAACCTTCGGGCTTTACACCTGAATAAAGAAACCTCAATTCAGATTTCGGGCGATATACTTTCATGTAGTTCTTTCCCAAGTAACCAAATATGGGTTCTGAGCTAGTACTTTTCAAAGTGTAAGGTTTACCTTCTTTTGTGACTCCAGAAATCTCAATAAGTGAGCAAACGCTATACTGTTTCAAGATTTCTATTGAGATTCCATATTGCCTCCAAAAATCTAACTCGGCCTCACCGAAGTCTTTGATTTTAGGGACTTCAAATTTCAAAGGGGCCAATTGCTCGAATTCACTTTCTCTCTTAACCTCAATGGGGGGCGAAGGCTTTCGAGTAAAATTTGGACGGGCAATTGGCTTCGCTTGATCTCCAAGCATGAGTCCAAGAGCTTGATCGATCAAATTCAGAATCTCAATGAACTCAAGCTTATCAAAGCAGTTCTTTTGGTGTAAAAATCCTACGAGAAAAAAGCAATCTCCAGAAAAACTGACCTCTCCAAAATCTTTGATTTTATATATTTTTGATTTCGTGTCGAAGTAAACATGACATGATGCTTTCTTATCATCGTAGAAAGGATTAAGGAATTTTTTGCCTACTCTCCAGTCTCCTGGTATGAAATAACGGAATACATCCAAGCCTCCATTGGTAGCTTGAAGAATCTCTTCTTTGGTTAACGCCATACATACCGCCTAGACTAGAGAATACTCGGTTCCGGTTTTATTACATTCTTCATCATCAGATGTTCGATATCCGAAACTCTGTAAAAAATCCGTCTCTTAACCTTGGTGTACTGCAGGTCACCAGAGTCACGGTATCTCTCGAGTGTCCTTCTGCAAATCTTTAAGATACGACAGGCCTCGAAGGTATCAACGAGATCGTCCTCCAATAGCTTCTTTCGACTTTGCATATTTTCAACTTTGCTCTGAATATCTTTCAGAGTGGCCATGATTTGCTGAAAAGCTTCTGATTGAATAGTTATGACTTCCATGTGGTTCAATTGTGAGTGCAAGACTATTTCACTTGACTTAAAACCATTGGAAGGCTGTTAGCAGCCTGCATAAGATTTTCACAACGGAAATTGAAATAGAGTCAATTAATGTCGTATCAGTTTCGTCGACTTCCTAGGTCATTGTCTTTTCTTGACACGTAATCAGAAAATGCAGTTTTCAGTTCCTCCATGAATACTGCTGTTTCCGTCTTTCGATCACGAGCTCTTGTTAATTTAGAGCCAGCTCCTTTGACCGTGTGATGAAAGAGTTTTTCGAAAGTTTGTAGCAGTTGTTTCTTATTGAACTTTCCGGAGCTGCTTCGAATAGCTTTTGTCTCGCACAGAGCAGTGGTCAACTCGAGTAGGTCGGTATCAGATTTATTCCAAACAAGTTGCAGGACATCCGGATATGGATGAGACTCCGAATTCTTTGCAGATTCATTCGGGAATTTAGTAGTGGGGTAACCAATCGAATCTCGGAGAAGTCTGAATCTGTTTTGTAGTGCTCTGATTTTTCGGGATAAAAACTCTTCTAATGAAGACACAAGCATCTTCTGAATTTCGAAAAAGTGAAGCATTTTTTTTTAAGGACATCTAGTAATTTGATGTCGCTTCGATACTTGAGAAGTCCTTCAACCTGAATACTGTCAAGTATCAATGCCTGATCCTCCGGAAGATAAGTGCTCCTGATACCTCGAAGATCGGAATAAAGGAATTCAAGAAAATCGAGCGAATCTAACATGTTATGATATTTGGAATAATCCGATTCGACCTGCTCCTTTACCCTACTTGAAATTTGATTAAGATGAACCCAATAGTCGTATGGGTGAATAAATGAATTGATACTAAAGAGTGTAGAATTTTCGGTTTCAAATAGGTTAAGCCGAGACTTGGATTTTATCTTCATTTCAACCTTCCGTACTGAAATTTCTTTCACCACTTCACTGAAGACCTGATGCATAAACTTGATAATTTTTTCGGTTGCTTTCAACGAAAGGAGAAAGAAATCGTTTCAATTTTTTTCAGTGCAATTGTGCAATAGAATCAGTAGTGCAAAAGTGCAATCCCCTATATATAGGGATTGCACTATTGCACTGGATACATGATTCGGGGTGAGTGCACTATTATTTTTTTGAATCTCGAAGAATCAACTTCAAGTCAGCTGGAATTTCCATAGGAGAAAGTGGCGGCACATTTGATCCTCCTGTATTTCCAACTGGTATTTCACCGATGAACGATTTTAATCCTCCAATAAGAAGTCTCGGTATTTGACCTAAAACCTCTTTTCTATCCTTTATTTTGATGGCAAAGACAAACATTTTCCAATGAACAATGGTATGCTCAATAGGCCATGCTTGTCCAAGTACATGAGCTCTTTCTAAATGATTGAAGGATTCTTTAAAATTTCCGGATGAAAACGCCAGATTCGAAAGATTCAATTCTTTATCCACCTCAATTTTCAACTTTCTTGGTATCAAAACATGTATTTTCATAGAACAAACCTAACTAAAAAATAACAACGTCGCTCGGCTGATAAATCGCGACCATGTTGGAATTGGAGGTTTTCTGATTTTGATCTTGCCAAGAAATTTTCAAAAGCGATTCTTGAATTCCTACTTTCTTTTAAAGTTAGAGAAGCGTATTTCAAATCAGATTTATGCTATCTTTGTAAAAGTGAGAATAATCGCCTTGATATTAGCAGTCTATGTAATGATCATTAGTTTGATCCCTTGTGAGCATTCTCATGAGGAGACTAATGCCTCTCATTCCTCCACTGAACATAACTCTGATTCAAAGCATGAAGAGGACGAGCGGTGCTCTCCGTTTTGCGTTTGTGCCTGTGTAAAAGGAGTTGAACTTACTGAGAAAATTGAAACACAATTTTCTACTTTTATTGAGGTGTCATCAATTCAAATCTTCTCTTTCTCGGAAAATCTGCACAGCGATTTTGTACCGAGTTTCTGGCAGCCTCCTAAATTATAATTATCCATATTAACGGAGTTCTCCGCTATCCAAAGTGCTTTTCTGTACTAAGGAACTTCACATAGTTTAATTCATACGGTGGGAAATATTTTCCTTCTCCGTGTAGCGCTTATTACATATGTTCAATAAAGTTATTTCCTTCTCGATAAGGAATAAATTCATCATTTCGTTGATGACATTGGGTATTATTGTTTATGGGTTATATTCCTTTACTCAATTACCTATTGATGCTGTGCCTGACATCACAAATAATCAGGTACAAGTTTTTACTCTAACACCAACATTAGCGACACAGGAGGTCGAACAACTCGTCAGTGCCCCTATCGAACGTTCGGTCGCTTCACTTCCAGATATCGAAGAAATAAGAAGTATATCTCGATTTGGGTTGAGTGTTGTAACAATTGTTTTTAAGGAAAAAGTAGATATCTATTTTGCAAGACAGCTGGTGCGTGAAAGGCTAGCTGAGGCTGAACAATCTATTCCTGCTGGAGTAGGAACTCCGGAATTATCTCCAGTCAGCACAGGACTTGGAGAGGTGTATCAATATTTGGTAGAAGCTGATAGCGCGTACAGAGATAAGTATGACGCCATGAAACTTCGCGAAATCCAAGATTGGATTGTTTCTCGACAGATACTCGGCACACCAGGTGTTGCAGAAGTAAATAGTTTTGGTGGTTTATCCAAACAATACGAAGTCGCAATAGACCCTGTTTTACTTCAAAGTAAGAATATTTCTATCATAGATGTTTTCAATGCTTTAGAGAGTAATAATGAGAATACAGGAGGTGGTTACATTGACAAAAAGCCAAATGCATACTTTATTAGAGGTTTAGGATTAATAAAATCCTTAGATGATATAGAGGGAATTCTTGTAAAGAACAATGATGGAATTCCTGTATACATGCGGGATATCGCGAAGGTTCAATTTGGAAGTGGAACACGCTACGGTGCAATGACCGCCGACGGAAACGGTGAAGTAGTAGGTGGAATAGTCATGATGCTTAAAGGATACAATAGCGCACAAGTTGTATCAGATATAAAGGAAAAGCTTCCTGTTATCCAAAAGTCATTACCTGAGGGTGTTAAGGTAACTGCGTTCTTGGATCGAACGAATTTAGTAAACAGAGCGATGGGTACAGTTAAGAAAAACCTAATCGAAGGCGCTCTTATTGTAATTTTTGTACTTATTCTTTTTCTAGGCAATTTAAGAGCTGGGCTTATTGTGGCTAGCGTTATTCCGCTCTCGTTGTTGTTCGCAATTATTATGATGAATATTTTTAAGGTGAGTGGAAATCTCATGTCACTTGGTGCAATTGACTTCGGTCTTATTGTAGATGGAGCTGTCATCATAGTAGAGGCTACCATGCATTTTCTAGTCGTTAATTATGTGGGTAAAAAACTTTCAAAAAGGGAAATGGACGAGGCTGTTTATGAAAGCTCTTCGAAAATTAGAAGTGCAGCGGCGTTTGGAGAAATCATTATCCTAATTGTTTATCTTCCTATTTTGACCTTGGTAGGTATTGAAGGAAAAATGTTCGGTCCAATGGCTCAAACGGTTGGATTTGCCATCATTGGAGCCTTGCTTCTCTCTTTGACCTATGTTCCAATGATGAGTTCCTTATTTTTATCACGAGACATCAAAAATAAGCGAACATTCAGTGATCGTATGATGGAATTTTTCCAAAGAAAGTATCTTCCAGTAATTCAATGGACACTTACAAAGAAAAAGACCGTTGTAGCGATTTCATTGGCATTATTTCTTGCGAGTGTGCTTGTCTTTTCTAAACTCGGGGGTGAATTTATTCCGACCCTCGAAGAAGGTGATTTTGCTTTTCACAGTATTCTTCCTCAAGGATCTTCTATAAATGAAAGCATAGAAAATAATGCTCGTGTAGAGAAAATTCTTATGAGCTTTCCAGAGGTTAAACGAGTTGTTGCCAAAAGTGGAGCACCAGATATTCCTACAGACCCGATGCCTCCTGAAGCAACAGATATGATGATCATTCTGAAAGATAAAGAAGATTGGGTAACAGCTGATACCAAAGAAGAATTGATGGACACTATGATGCAGGCTTTGAAGGTTATTCCTGGTGTATTCTACGAGGCAACTCAGCCAATACAAATGCGATTCAATGAATTAATGACCGGAGTTCGACAGGATGTTGCCGTAAAGATTTTTGGTGAAAATTTGGATAGTCTTCTAAAATTCGGTGAACAAGTAGAGTCGCTAGTACAGGGTGTAGAAGGGGCCAGTGAACCTCAACTTGAACGTGTAAATGGATTGCCTCAAATAGTAATCAACTACAAAAGAGAAAACCTAGCTCTTTACAACTTGAATATTTCAGAGGTAAATCGCATTGTAAGGGCGGCCTTCGCGGGTGAAGTTGCTGGGCAAGTTTTTGAGAATGAGAGACGATTTGACCTTGTTGTAAGAATGGATAGGAACCTTCGAACAGATATTGATAATTTAAAAAAATTACTAATCCCATTGCCAAGTGGAAGTCAAATTCCGCTAGAGCAATTAGCACTTATACAGATCGAATTAGGACCTGCACAGATTTCGAGAGAAGAAGCGAAAAGAAGAATAGTGATTGGATTCAATGTCGTTGGAAGAGACGTTCAAAGTGTAGTTCAGGATTTGCAAAAGAAAATGGATGATCAGATAAAGCTTCCACCAGGATATTATATCACCTATGGTGGGCAATTTCAGAACTTAGTTCAAGCCAGTAACAGATTGATGATTACAGTACCAATTGCATTACTTCTTATCTTTTTGTTGCTGTATCTTACTTTCAATTCTACCAAAGAAGCGTTGCTAATTTATTCTGCAATTCCACTTAGCGCCATCGGAGGTGTCTTTGCCTTGTGGATGAGGGGTATGCCATTTAGTATTAGCGCAGGTGTAGGATTCATTGCACTCTTTGGTGTGGCAGTCTTAAATGGAATCGTATTGATTAGTACGTTTAATGAATTAGAAACAAAAGGCTTGGATCTATATGAAAGAGTAATTGAAGGCACCAAAAGCAGATTGAGACCAGTTCTAATGACCGCACTTGTAGCTTCACTTGGCTTTTTACCTATGGCACTTAGCAGTAGTGCAGGAGCAGAGGTACAAAAGCCATTAGCTACCGTGGTGATTGGTGGCTTATTCTCCGCTACTATTTTAACTTTAGTGGTTTTGCCATCATTGTATATTTTGTTCAATAATTTCAAAGGAGCAAAAAAGTCATCTCAAATCATTAAAGGCGTGAGTGTATTGATTGCACTTTTTCTCCTTCAAGGTGATGTAGTTGCTCAACAATCTAAGGAAATTCCATTGGATAGTGCGATTAACTTGGCGCTTTCTAATAACAATCTTATCAAGTCTGCGGAGAAACGAATTGATCTTAGTAAACAAATACGGGAGACATCTAGCGACATTGGGAACACGAACGTTTCATTCATGTATGGTCAATACAATAGCTTTTATAATGATAATAGCTTCGCACTAAGCCAAACAATTCCATTCCCAACGTTTTTTAAAGCACAAGCTAATTTGTATGATGCTGCAACGACGGAAGCTCAAAAAAATAAAATTTGGGTCGAAAATGACTTGAGATTTGAATTGAGAAAGGTGTACAACGCTCTTTATTATTCAAAGGAGTTTAGCCGGTTACTACTTTCTCAAGACAGCATTTACCAGCGGTTTTTGAAATATGCCGAGCTAAGATTCTCCACAGGTGAAATTTCTAATCTTGAACTTATTTCTGCTCAAACAAAAGTTTCAGAACTTAGAAATGGAATGGCTATCAATCAAACTGAAATTCAAAATCTAGAAGCCAGATTAAACATGCTTTTGAATTCAAATGAATTCTACACCACAGCTAAATCAGATTTTGATGCCCTAGGTGTGATGATGGTTTTCGACACATTAGCATCAAATGAAAATCCTCAGTTACAGATTTTGCAGCAGCAAATTTTGCTTGCAGAAGCTCAAGTGAAAGTTGAGAAAACAAAAATGTATCCTGAATTTTCCATTGGTTACTTTAATCAATCTCTTTTTGGCACCGTTGATTTTGAGAACAGTCAGACCATTGCTAATGCGTCAACTCGATTTCAAGGTTTTTCTGTCGGAGTCGCTATTCCTATTTGGGCAAAGCCTCAATCATCCCGAATAAAGGCTGCGCAAATTCAAGCAGAAATTGCCTCAATGGAAGTGGAGCGTTATTCAAGTGTTTTAAGCTATGAATATCAAGTCCGCTTCAATAATTATGAGCGAAGTCTGACCACACTCAAGTATTTTAATGAAAATGCGCTTAAGAATGCCGAAATACTCATCAAGAATTCCATTTTGGCCTACGAGGCTGGAGAGATCGGATATTTTGAACTTATATCAGCCTTGGACAGAGCATTATCCATTAGAACAGAATTTACAAAAGCGAAAAATGAATACAATCAATCAATAATTGACATTTTGTTTCTTATTGGTAAATAAAATACGAAAATGAAAATCATTCCAATTGCAATAGTCATCGTTTTCCTTTACAGTTGTGGAGGAAGTTCAACATCAAATAAAGATGAACATGATCACGGACATGGTGGAGGAGCTGAGGGCTCTAGTGTAGTGCTATCACCAGCTCAAATGACTTCCTTAAGTTTAACTTTGGATAGTATAAAGTCTAAAAGTATCGCTGATGTTTTGAAATTGACAGGGATCATAACAGTCCCTCCGCAGTTCAAAGCAGATGTCTCATCTCCAACCGAAGGATTAGTTCAAACAATCAACGTGAATGAAGGACAGCGAGTTTCGAAAGGGCAAGTTTTGGTTACTGTTTCAAATAGCTCTTTTATACGTCTTCAACAAGATTATTTAGAATCCAAGTCTAAGCTTGTATTCCTAGAGGCAGAATATGCTCGACAAAATAAATTAGCTCAAGAGAATGTCAATGCCAAAAAAGCTTTTCAAGAGGCTGAGGCTGATTACCGCTCAGGCCAGGCAAGATTAGCTTCAATTGAAAAACAATTACAACTATTAGGTATCAATACCTCAGGCCTTTCTCAGAACAATATTGAATCTGTAATTGCTATTAAAGCTCCTATTTCTGGTGTTGTTTCACATATTTCTGTAAATATCGGGGCGAGCGTTTCTTTTGCTTCGACACTTTTAAAAATTATAGATAATTCTGAATCAGTCTTGGAAATCGTTGTATTCGAACAAGATCTAGGAAACATTAAAATTGATCAAATTGCAACGTTTACTCTGACCAGTGCGACCGGTGAGTCATATAGGGCGCAAGTGAACAACATTGGTAGCACATTTGAAAACGAATCAAAGGCAATTAAAGTTCGAGCCAAAATTCTGGATTCTTTTGATGGACTAATCGATGGAATGAATGCTAATGTGTTTTTAGCATTAACGGATAAGGTAGCTCCTTGCGTGCCCTCAGAGGCTGTTGTAAACTATCAAGGCGGGGATTATATATTCATCTACTCCGAATCTATGCAACACGATTTGCTTCACTCAGGTCACGAGCATGAGGAGGAGCACAAACATACCGAAGACCATCAACACGAAGATTCTCATGAAGAAGTTCAAAAAGAACCGGAAGCGGGAAGTTTAGCCTTTCTGAAAATTGCAGTCAAGAAGGGCTCTGTTGCAGGAGGTTATTCTGAGATTACTCCGTTGCAAGAAATACCAAGAGATGCAAGGGTAGTTACAAAAGGAGCCTTCTACGTTTTAGCTGCAATTACTAACCAAGGAGAAGCACATTCTCATTAAAATAAATAAAGTCAAATGAAAAAAATCACCTTTTCAATTTTATTCGTAAGCGCAATAATTTTTGCGTCATGTTCGAGTAATCCACAGAGCAACGAGTCTACAAAAAACAAAGAACACGACCATGAAGGACATGTACATGGAACAGAAGAGCATTCTGGGCATGAACATGAGTCTTATTATACATGTGAACACCATCCAGAAGTTCATGAGCACGATGCAGGAAAATGTTCTAAGTGCAATATGGATTTAGTCCTTAAAGAAGGCGAATCTCATGATCACGAAGCACATAATCATGAAACTTATTACACATGTGCTGACCATCCAGGAGTTCATGAACATGAAATGGGGAAATGCCCAAATTGTCAGAAGGATTTGGTAAAAAAGGAAGGTGAGAGTCATTAATTAGAAGTTTTACGAAACAAATTCCAAATGAAAGCGATATTGTTGACCTGTTTGATTTTAAAATCCACATTTTCTTTCGGATTCAATATAGCGGATACGTGCGGATACTTTCCCGCTCCGCATGCAGAACCGGGAAATGATTTTTGTGAAAATGGTCAATTTTATGATATTGCAGCACTTCCAACATCAGGTGGTGAGCTTTTTTGGTATTTGGACGAAGATTATACCAATCTTGTTGGAGTTGGTAGTTTCTGTACGCCCTTGAATATTATTGGAACAACAACCTACTATGTTGTTGCGGTTGATAATGGTTGTATTAGCGAGCCTTCAACGGTGAATGTGATAGTTTACCCTGCTCCTGATCTTTTTGTAACCCCATCGTCACCGGTTTCAATGAATTCAGGGGCTACAGTAATTTTAACGGCATTTTCAGGAGGTACGGTAACATGGAATGATAGCATTTATTCCAATAGTGTGATATTTTCCGAACCAGGTTCATATATTGTTAGTGCCACAAACGATTGGGGCTGTGTTACCCAAGATACCGTAATCATCAACATTAATGAAGAGAATGTTGGAATGGATACACTGACTTCAGCTCAAGACTCAATAGGATATTTTATTTATGTCCCAAACTGTTTCACTCCAAATAATGACGGAGTAAATGACATCTTCATGCCAATTACGCCTGAATTGGACTATTATTCCATTTACATTTATAATCGATGGGGCAAGCTCGTCTTCTATTCAAACAATCGAAATGAAGCTTGGGAGGGAGGAGAAAATTATTTAGGAACCTCAGAAACCTACACATACCAGATTAGCGCAAGGAAAAAAAATCAACTTTTTGAAAGAACAGGTAATATCACATTGGTGCGCTAAATGATGGTAATGAATCTAAAATAAACGAACATGAAAGATGCATTAAGAGATAATAAATTTAGATGGTTATTAGTTTCTGTTATCATTTCAATTTCCTTAGAAACAGTATCGCTGCTAGGCATCCTAGAATCTTCTGTTTTGCTAATCGGCATCTGTCTTTTGATTATAATTTCCGTGGGCAGACATGTAATAATCAAAGGATTCCAAGCCTTGTATAAAATAAATTTTTCAAGCATAAATCTTCTCATGCTTTTGGCGGTAATTGGAGCTTTCTATTTAGGAGAATATTCAGAAGCAACAGTTGTCATAGTGCTTTATACATTAGGAGAAAGACTTGAAGAACTAGGTTTATCAGAAAGTAAATCTGCTCTACAAGGTTTAGTCAACTCTGTTCCAAAATCTGTAAGCCTTAAGGGAACAAACTCTACCGTCTCAGTTGAATCCGTATCTATTGGTTCAATAATTATCATTAAACCCTTTGAGATGATTCCAATTGATAGTGAAGTTTTATTTGGCCAAACTACTGTCGACGAAGCTTCTATTACTGGAGAGCCTATGGCAAAGTTCAAACAAACAGGAGATATTGTCTATGCAGGAACCTTGAATCAAGAAGGTTACATTGAAATCAAGACAATAAAACGCTTCGTAGACTCAACATTTTCAAAAATTGCACAATTGACATTTCAAGCTGCCTCGAATAAATCAGAAACACAGAAATTTATTCAAAAATTTTCGAGAATTTATACTCCTTCGGTTGTTGTTTTATCTTTACTTCTATTCTTGATTCCAACATTCTTTTTTGGTGAAAGTTCCAGTCATTGGTTAAAGCAGGCCATCACGCTTTTGGTCATTTCATGTCCTTGTGCCTTGGTAATATCCACTCCTGTAGCTATTTATGCGGCTATTGGCAACGCTTCCAAGAAGGGTGCAATGATTAAGGGAGGGAAGTTCATTGAGGTTATGGGACAAATAAAGGCCGTTGCGATGGATAAGACCAGAACAATTACCACGGGCAAACCTATAGTAGCCGATATAAGAATGTTCAACAATAATTCCTTAGAGCAACTTTTGGGTTGCTCAGCAGGAATAGAAGTTTTTTCGGAGCACCCTCTTGCCGTTGCCATTCTCAACGAAGCCATAAAGCGCAAAGTTGAACCTCATAAAATTAATGATTTTAAAAGCATTGTAGGTAAGGGCGCATCAGGAATTTGTACTACTTGTGGTCAATCGAGAGTCATGGTTGGTAAGTTAAATTATATACAAGAACATATAATCATACCTCCACAAGTATTGGATTATGCCCAAAGTCTATCGCGAAGCGGAAAAACGATAGTATTAGTAAGCCGTGGGTCTGAAATAATTGGTTTAATAGGTTTAACAGACACACTAAAAGAGGAAAGCGAAAAGACGATTAAAGAATTGAAAGAACTTGAAGTGATTCCTATTGTGTTATCAGGAGATAACGAGAGAGCCGTGCAATGGACTTCAAAACAAGTTGGCATAGAGGAGGCATATGGAGGATTGCTACCTGAGGATAAGACAACTAAAATAATTCAACTTCTTAACAAACATGGGAAGGTTGCAATGGTCGGCGATGGAGTGAATGACACCCCAGCTTTAGCTCAAAGTTCGGTTGGGATTGCAATGGGCGCGATGGGAAGTGATATCGCAATAGAAACGGCAGACATAGCACTAATGAATGACAACCTTCTTTTACTACCCGAGATGATAAGGCTTGGACGCAAGACCATAAAAGTCATCAAAAGGAATACTATTCTCGCTGTTTCTGTGAAAGCGTTGTTCATTGTTTTGGCATTTATTGGCTTTGGAAATCTTGTATTGGCCATAGCCGCAGATGTTGGGGTTACGCTATTGGTAATACTTTTAAGTATGCGTATAGCAAATTTTGAGAAGTGAGTACTAGCGGTAAATAGTGGTCCTCAGGTGAATTGAAGAGCATATGAAAATTTGACCCGAATCGCATTTTAAGGTCAGATAATAATTGAAGTTGTAGTTGATGTTTATTTTGGTTTGAAGTGTCGTAGAATTTGACCACGGCACTCTATTTTTCGATTGGAAAGGGACAATGAGGGTACTCTAAAATTTGAAAGTCATGTGATAAGTTTTCTTGCAGGAAATGATTAAATGCTTTCAGATATGCGAGTGCCCTCAAAATCCTGATTAATTCATTTGGATACACTTGAAATAGACTCAATTCCAAATCTTTTCACTTCTCAATACAAATATTATAATAAAGGACATCAATTTATACAGCCAGAAAGAAGTATGAATTAAATATCATCAAAGGTGGAATTACTTATTCGTCCAATGCGACTATCAATCAATCTTAAGTAAGTGCCGTGTCAACTAGCTTTAGGCCCGTATTCCAAGATATCTATGGAGAATATGAAGGCGTGATTGTGAACTTTACAGATATTCCTGGTAAATCGAATAACTACCGTTTTCAAATGACCAGATTTATTGATAGCACTGTTACTTACGGAGAGGCACACGTTTACAGTGTTTGCACTCATGGATCATTATTTCATGCTTTGGAAACGGGCAGGGCTGTTTATAGCGATGGTAATCAAGATGGGTTAAATCAACAAATTGTAATTGAGCCTGCCTACAAGCACAGTCAAAATGCGGAGGGTTTTATTAGCATACAAACATTAGATGAAAATGCTGCAAAATTTTATGATGAATTAGACAAGCAAAAATTAGGAATTTAAATCCGTTTGTTGAACCAGTGCTTTTACATCCAATACAATTTGAAAATGCCATTGGTGTTTTTGGCTCTTACTCAATATCGGATTCTGTAATTTTCATATATCCCGAATAGCAATCAGCGTATAATTTCTGTGCATATGGCCAATTGAGTCGTTGTATGTCAATTGCACAACCTTCATAAATATGATTCAAATTATACTTTAGACTTGCGAGCTTGATAAAGGAGTAATATTGATAGGATAACCAACAATACAAGGGAGGCTCCGATTGTTCCGAAATTCAACCCTCCTTTTTCTAAAGGTTTAGTAAGAAGATCTCCGAATGTTGCACCGAATGGTCTTGTTAATATGAACGCTGCCCAAAAAAGAAACACCTTGGACAAATTTGATTTGTAATTGGCTATGACCAAAAGTGCTAGTGCACACCCGATCAATAAAGCTCCACCCAAGAAACCAAGTCCAGAATCGTCTGCTAAAAAATCACCCAATGCCGTTCCTAGTGTATTAGAAAAGAGAATGGCCGTCCAATAAAATGATTCTCCCTTACGAGTGTTGATGCTGGTGACGGAAAGCGATTTTTCATTCCACCTCCAAATGGCCAAAATGAGTACGAGTAGGGTTACTAAGATCGCTGAACCAGTGGCATAGCCAAGCCCTAGTGTTCTGTCCATATAATCTGACATTGTAGTTCCAGCTGTGCTCGTAGAAAGAATGACAAGCCAATACAAAATTGGATTGTGCTTCTTGGCAATGAGCTGAAGTGTCAGAGTCAAAAGAAAGAACGAAAACAAAATCAAAGAACTCAAGCCATAGCCAATGTGTAAGGTCATGGATAATAAGTCACCAGCAGTTTCACCCAGCGTAGTAGCGCATATTTTCATCACCCAAAACGCAATGGTGATTTGAGGAATTTTGTTGTTCATGTTCTTCAGAATTTATAGGTGTATCCAAGACGAATTACCTGTGTTTCATAATAGTCAATGCTTGAATATTTAAAGCCATTGCCTTGGATCTCTTTCTTCACAACAAGGGTGTTGCCTAGATCCGTTGCATTGATGAAGAGTTCGCCTTTTCCCTTTTGGATCATCTTTTTTATGCCGAGATTCATCGTGAAGCGCTGTGATACTTTTCCTTGAGGTATAATATCAGGCGCCAAGTAAATGGCGGTAAATTGAGCATCGTAACCATTCTTAAAATGGAAACTACTATTGAGTTTTACGTTCCCTGAATTCATACTTTGTTTTCCAATTTGGAAATAGGTAGGAATAGGGTATAAATTCTCTACAGCAAATGCATCTATTTGATTGTAGTAATAGTTAGCATTCAGATTCAAGGTATACCACTTTGAAGCATCTAAATTGAAAACGACTTCTAACCCTGTGTTTGAACTTTTACCAGTATTCTGGAAGACGGCATAGATCAAAGTACTTCCTGGAACTATTGTAGAAATTCTCGTAATCGTTCCATCCGAAATGCGATGGTATGCGGCTGCATACAAGTAGCCCTTTTTGAATGTTGACTTGTAGCCCATTTCGAGAGATGTTGTGAATTGCGGTTTCAAGGCTGGATTTCCAACTTTGATAATTTCTGCGTCGTCATATTTTGGAAAAATGCGAATATCAACCTCATTCGGACGATCAACACGGCGATTGAAGAATACCGAAATTTTGTTGTGATCATTCAACTTATAAGCAACTCGCGCATTTGGGAAGGGTTGGGAATAGTTGTATCCATTAGACTGGTATACTGGATGACCTGGAGCTACCTCATATTGGATCTTCACATACTCCAATCGCAAACCTAATTCCGCTTCAAATTTTCGATTCTCAAATACATAGTTAGAATATGCTGCAGGAATGATTTCTTTATATGTTGCCTTTCCTCCAGCGGTAGAATCTAACGGTGAATTTAATCCTGGGTAGAACTGCATATTGGTAGGGATCTCCCTCCATCTAGCCTTAACACCAGATTCTAATCTTCCGTATTTAAACGGATGAGTATAGTCTGCGTTGAAGTCAAATACTGTTTCATCTGAAATCAAAGCAAAGGAATCTTTTCCTGATGAAGTTGGCAAAATATTGTTGAAAAAGTACTTCTCGTCTTCTCTATGAAAAGTGTAATTCAAACCTACATTTAATAAACGACCAGGTTGATTGAACTTATGTTGATAGGATGCCGAAGCCATTGCTGTTGTTTTCAGTTCGTCTTCTAGGAATTGCCAGAGACGTGTTCTTTCGCTTAGCGTGGAATTGAAAAAAGGCTCGTCTCCATGATCTAGAATTTTCTCCAAGCCAAACAGAGCCGAAAATGAGATTGAGTTTTTATCATTGAAAGTGTAATCAAAGCCTAACTTACTATTGGCAAATTGTGTATCTCGGTTGCGCTTTGTTTGTTGTCGGATAATTGTGCCGTCATCATAAGTCCTCGTGACGAATTCATTTTTATTGAGTGTTTGCGTGTATTGATAATCGGCTTGAGCGAAGAGATTCAATTTCTTTTTTCTATAATTCATGGAGAAAGAAGGATTGATCTTCGGAGTAACATTATACTGAGGTCTTATGTCCGGTAAATTTTCTTTTCTAACCCAAAGTGCACCCAATCCGCCGGCTAAGCCAATTTTTGCGTTAAAACCATCTTGATCATGCTTCTTGTAGATAATATTGATGATACCAGCCGAACCATTACCGTCATACTTGGCTGAAGGGTTATTTATGATTTCAATTTTTTCAATAGCAGAAGCCGGAATGTTGTCTAATCCATTTTGACTACCCATGCCTGTGATAGATGTTTGTTTGCCATCTATTAGCACCACAATTTTGTCACTGCCTCTTAACTGTAACTTTCCATCTTGCACAGTTACACCAGGTAAGTTCTGCATGGTTTGCAAAACTGATCCGCCGCTTTGTGCAATGTTGTCTTCTACAGAATAGGTTTTCTTATCCATTTTTCCACTTACATCATCTGCCTTGCCTTCAATGACTACTTCAGATAAGCCAACCTCGTTTTCTAGTAATTCAATGGGTGGTATCTGCAAGAAAGGTGAAGAACGTCCCACATACAATGGCATCATGAAATCTTTGTACCCGATGAACTTGGTCTCTAAAATGTATTCACTTGGTGCAACATTGGCGAGCGTAAACATGCCTGTCTCATCTGTCACGGTTCCAGCAACAAAGGCGCTGTCCTTGGAAGATTTTAGAATGACATTGATAAATGGAAGAGCTCCTTTCGTTTTTTCATCTCTCACCTCGCCTGATATGGTTATTGAACTCGACTGAGCAACTACCGTATCAATAAGAAAACCGTTAAGAAGAAAAAAGACTATTCCAGTTTGAATAATAAGCTTCGACATAGGTGGAGAATTATTCGGATTTCAGCAAATTTCCGCTTGCATCAAAAATGTAGTCTTTGCCGTCTACTTCAGCTTCAAATGATACTTTTCCGGCAACGTCAGTGATTTTAGAAGCCTCTTTGATCTTTTTTCCAGATAGATTCTTTGAGACATAATTGACAATCGGTGCCGGTAGGTCGCCAATGGCTATCTCCACTTCGGTCTCTATAAGTTTGCCTTCTGGACCAAACAAAGCTGACATCTCTTGTTTATTAAGATCGAACTCAGCTTCAAAGTTTTGATTTTCCTTTTCCCACTTTTCATTTTGAGCCGTAGGAAATGACTTCTTAAAGGAATCCTTAACTACTTGTGGAATGTTGTCTTTCGATGTTTTCTGACCAAAAGAGGAAGTTGTAAGAATGGCGGCTAATGCCACGAATAGGAACTTTTTCATTGTGTTTTGTTTTTTATGTGCTCAAAATTCAGTCATGACTTTGAAGAAATTTTGAATTTTCAAAGTCCACAGTGAAAAGATGCATGTTGTCGCGATATTCATAACCAATCGTCCATTCAAACACCTCTGAAATCTTCTTAACTATAGATAAGCCCAGACCAGTACCAGAAGTTTCTTGACCTTGTTTCGAAAACCTTTGAAACAATTTTTCCCTTGTCAATTCATTGTCTTGACTTGAATTCGAAACAATCATTCTTTGGTTGTTCAAAGTGACCACTACAAAGCCTCCCTCAAAATTGTGCTTTATGGAATTCATGATAAGATTGTTGACTAAGATCTCAACCAAATAGGTATTTGCGTTTACGACAAGATCAACTTGGGCTGTGATTTCAATGGTGATATTCCTTTGTGCCGCCTGTTCCAGAAAGAAGGAGCCATTGGCGTCTAAGATCTTTCTAATATTAACCTTAGTGCTGAAATCGTTTCCATTATGTTCTATCCGTGAAAGAAGAAGTAAGTTTTTATTGATCCTATTCAATTTGGAAATGCTACTATGAACTCCATCAATTGCCTCAGCTTGATCATTTGTGAGATTTTCAACTTGTAAAAGGGAATCCACCTTAGACTGAAGCACTGCAAGAGGAGTTTGTAGTTCATGAGCGGCATTTTCTAAAAACTCCTTTTGATCCTTATATGCTGCGAGGTTTCGCTTAATCAATAAATCAAACGCTTCATTTAGCCTTTGAAATTCTTCTGTACTAGAGGACGCGAAAAGTGGTAACTCCGTTTTGTCTAATTCAAATTTTTCTATTTGCTCAAGTGTGCTGTAAAAGGGTCTCCAAAGTGTAATGGACAACCTTCTTGAAATAAGAAAAATCCCTGTTATGAGGAGCAGAACAATGAATGAGAATAGCCAAACGATGCTTTCAATTAGATCTTCAGATTCCACAAGATTTATTCGAGCAGAATAGAGATATCGGGTGTTGTCAATTGTGATTGGAAAATTCATTTCTCGATATGGCTCCAGCTCATTGTGAAGAGTGTCAAAATAATTCGTGTAAAACAATGAATCAGAGGCTAGCCCATTCCATTCTAAAATCTTATTATCACGATTCAGCCTATTCCAGTTGAAAATGTCGTCCTGGTGAATTTTGGAATCATAATACTCGAAGAACTCTGCTTTTCTGAGCATCAACGCCTCGTCGGCATCCTCGATATACATACTTTCTGTGATAACATAGAATAAGGGAGCCGCAATCACAAGCAGTAATAATGCATACAACAAGAAAATCCTGGAAGATTTTTGAAGTAGCTTTTTAGTCAATTTGCCATTTGTATCCAAGTCCGTATATTGTTTTTATGTAGTCAGGACAATTTGCTGCTTTTAGTTTACCCTTTAGGTTTTTGATATGAGCATAAACGAAGTCATGATTATCCAGCATGTCAGCCAAATCCCCAGACAAGTGTTCAGCTATTGCTGATTTTGATAGTACTTTATTCTTATTGGAAATGAGGTACATTAAAAGTTCAAATTCCTTCTTTGTAATCTCCACCTCCAGATTACCAACTGTTACCAATTTAGCGCTCGTGTCAACGGTTATTTCACCCGATCGGATCAAACTCATTCCAGCGAACTTCTTTCTACGGATCAAAGCCAAAACTCTTGCTGCCAACTCTGATAGGTGAAAAGGTTTGGTTAGATAGTCATCTGCTCCAGTTGAAAATCCTTCAAGTTTTTGATCTAAACCGTCTTTGGCCGAAATGATGATCACGCCTTCTTCTTTTGAAACAGCCTTGATTTGCTTCAAAATGTCCATCCCTGATCCATCAGGTAACATCAAATCCAAGACTATGCAATCATATCCATGCATTTCGATTTTCTCCAATGCGCTCGACATATCAAAAGCGAACTCGCAATGAACATCATGGGAAGTAAAGTAGGTTCCCATCGCCTTGGACAATTCACGTTCATCTTCAATGATAAGTATTTTCATAAAGTCGAAGTTCCCTTTAGATTTTGAAGAAATTTTGAATTGTGGAATTTAAGGAAATAAACGTTCTATATTTGTAATAGTGCAAATCAACACGACTGAATGAATAAACGCTCCCCTTCAGAACAGTCGTGAATTTGCGTGACCCCTTTACGACAGCAATGGTATAAGAAATTGACATACACGGCTTTGAGGGAGTAGGTTCACAATCCTCTCTCTCCGCTGATAAGAAAGAGAATGACAATCGGAATGAGAATGGATCGCCGAAAATCATTCTCTTTTTCATTTAAAAAACTTTCTCATTTTCTTTCTCTTTGTCATTCTTACAATGATTTCCAGATGTTATTTAGTTTTATTCATTGGAATAATCTTCAAGGAAATCTGACTTACTCGGTAATTTCTATTGAGAAAGAAAGAGAATGACAATAAGAAGAAAGAGAATGACTAGCGAAGCTTCGCTACGGAATGAGAATGAAATATTAAAACCCCCTTCCCATTCAGTTTCTCTGTCTATTTCTCTGTCTATTTCCATTTCTGCTTCAGTTCTATTTGTCCGTTTACATATACAGCAAAATCCTTGGCATAATTTCATATAAGTTATATGACCTTATGCGATTTTATCAATAGCTCTAGGTATTACTTTGCACAAACTCAATAATAAAAAAACGATGGACGCACCACCACTATTTGATTTTCAGAAATTGGAAGTCTACAAAAAAGCACAAATGTTTCATCTGGAATGCAAGGCATTACTCAAAAATGAGCATCTCGAACGATACGTGATTGATCAATTGGGCCGCGCCTCCTATAGTGTAGTATTGAATATTGACCCGTCCTAAAAAAAGTTTACAGTTTAACTGTTGTTTTTAGTGATTGTCCTGATACAAATTTACATTTAATTGTTTATCCTAAAATAGGTTTACACATTTCATTTTCCAAAGATGGTTTCGCATCCTTGTTGTAATAGTTTTTCCAAAGTCTTTTTACATCAGATGCTGTTTGATTTTCATGTATTTCAGTTGGAAGAGCATTGTTTAAACTGGCATGTGGCCGATCGTTGTTGTATAGATTGACAACTGCTTTTAAAACGGTTCTAGCATGATTTAGATTCTCAATGTTGTAATCAAATAAATATTCCCCTTTGATGATTCCATTGATCCGCTCAGCAATTGCATTTTCCAAAGGGTCTCCATTTTCAGTCATCGATATCTGTATTTGCTTTTTCCTAAGTACAGACACATATTGTGAACTGCAGTATTGTGAGCCTCTGTCAGAATGGTGAATGAGTCCCCTATGTCCTGGCTTTAAAGTCTTCATAGCCATTTTCAATGCCTCCAATGTTTCAATGGCTTCCATGTTATCTGCAACTTGATAGCCTACTATTTTTCTGGAGTATGCATCCGTGATGAAGCTGATATAGCAATGTCCATTTTTCGTTTTCCAATACGTCAAATCACTGACCCAGATATGGTTGGGCCCCATCGGTTCAACATCTTTAATCAAGTTTGGATACTTCCGCATCCAGTGGTTGGATTGTGTTGTCTTGTGATAGCTTCTACGGGGTTTGACAAGTAATCCATTGGTACGCAGCATATCAAAAAAGGCATCTCGACCCATATTAATGTTGTGGGTTTTCATGAACGGTTCCAACTTGTAAAACAGCTTTCGACCGCCTAAGCGTTTGTGCAACTTTCGGATATTTTTTATCTCAGCAATCAGCGTTTCTTCTTCCAATAGATTTAGGTAAG
>JACCDZ010078415.1_pt1 | contig 30806 bp, 25 predicted proteins | sample 7449551 | NCBI WGS metagenome assembly JACCDZ01 (sample SAMN15323452, study PRJNA562643) | freshwater metagenome | isolation source: river surface water | place: USA:Blue River Watershed | collected 2017-08-18 | reverse complement strand
GGTGTAAAACTATGGGACAGCAGTGGGATCATCCGGGCTTTTTTATGGCGGCAAGACGGCGGGTCAGCCCAGTGAAATCATGCCGATATAAGTCATGGCGCCAGCCATGTAGCCAAGGAATGCGAGCAGGCTTATTTTTTTCAGGTACCACATGAAATCAATCTTCTCCATGCCCATCGCCGCCACGCCCGCCGCCGAACCGATGATGAGGCAGCTGCCGCCGGTACCGGCACAGTACGCCAGCATTTCCCAGAAGTGTCCGTCCTGCACGAAGTGTGACAGCCATTCGGTCTGAGTGCCGGCGCTGGCGAGCGCTTCGGGAGTGACCAGCGGGTACATTTTCATCGCACCGGCAACCAGCGGCACGTTGTCGACCACGGAAGACAGGATGCCGATGGCAATATTGATGGCGTAGATATTGCCCAGGCTATCCTTCAGTGCGGTGGCGGCAGCGGTGAGATGACCGGCCGTGGCAAGGCTGGATACGGCAAGCAGGATGCCGAGGAAAAACAGCACGCTGGGGGTATCGACACGACGCAGCACGCCCACCACCGACAGCGGATGCTTGTCTTCGTCGTTCTTGCCGCGATGAATGAATTCCGTGGTAACCCACAACACGCCCAGGCCCAGCAGGATGCCCATATAGGGCGGCAAATGGGTAAGCGTCTTGAACACCGGCACAAACAGCAGTGCACCAATGCCCAGGGCAAACACCAGATTGCGTTCGAAGGCAGTTGTGGGGTTGCGCCGGCTGTCCTCGCTTTCCATCAGTGCCGGGCGTGCTGCATCGCCCTTCATGCTGAAGCTCAGCACGATGAGCGGCACCAGCAGGCAGACCAGGCTGGGAATGAACAGCTGCGTGATGATGGCGCCAGTCGAAATCTGGTTGCCGATCCAGAGCATGGTGGTGGTGACGTCGCCAATGGGTGACCACGCACCGCCCGCATTGGCGGCAATGACCACGATACCGGCATAAAACCAGCGCTCGTGCGAATCCCCGATCAGCTTGCGCAGCAGCGAAATCATCACGATGGTGGTGGTGAGGTTGTCGAGGGCGGCCGACAGGAAAAACGTGATGAAGCCGATCAGCCAGAGCAGCTTGACACGATTGGTGGTCTTGATGCGGTCGGTAATGACCTTGAAGCCTTCGTGGGCATCGACCAGTTCGACAATCGTCATGGCACCGAGCAGGAAGAACAGGATTTCGGCGATTTCACCCAGATGATGGCGCAGCTCGCTGGTAACCATGTGGGTGGCATCACCGCCGTGTGCCGCAATATCCAGTGCAGGAATAATGGCATCGGCGCCAAGCACCAGTACGGTCCAGGTCAGCACGGCAGTGAGCAGGGCAGAGGCGGCCTTGTCCACACGCAGGCTATGCTCAAAGGCAATGCACAGGTATCCGAAAGTGAATACCAGTGCCATCGTTGTGTACATGACGGTCTCCGGTTGCAGAAAATGATGGGGCGGATTCAAGCACGTCCGCAATGCGGGCAACAACCGTGGCGGCCTGAAACTTTGGTAGAAGTGACGCAAGTCAGTTCTGATCTGCGCGGCCTACGCCGGAAGAGGTAGCTTCTTATTGACGGCGGTCATAGACCACAAAGCTGTAGTCCGTCTGTGCCGGCTCGTAGTGATGATCCTGGCGGCCGGTTTCTTGCCATTCATGCCGGCTCCACTCCGGAAAGAAGGCATCGCCCGCCACGGACTTTTTGACTTCGGTGAGGTACATGCGGTCGACGCGGGGCAGGGCCTCGGCATAGATCTGGCCGCCACCCATGATGATGATTTCTTCGCTGCCATCAATGAAGGCCACGCTTTCTGCCAGCGCGATGGCCTCATCCAGCGAGTGCACGACCCGTACACCTTCCGGTGCAGTAAAGGCCGGGTTGCGTGTGATCACGATGTTGGTGCGGTTGGGTAGTGGCCGGCCCAGCGAATCAAACGTGGTGCGCCCCATGATCACGGCCTTGCCGTTGGTGACTGCCTTGAAGTATTTGAGGTCTTCCGGCAGGTACCAGGGCAGTTTGTTGCCGATGCCGATGCAGTTGTTGTCGGCAACAGCGGCGATCAGTGCCAGACGGGGCTTGTGCGTGTCAGTCATCAGACGGCCACCGGTGCCTTGATGTGCGGGTGATGCTCGTAGCCTTCCAGCGTGAAGTCTTCATATTTGAAATCAAAAATGTTCTTCACGTCCGGATTTATTTTCATCACCGGCAACTTCAGGGGTTCGCGCGACAACTGCAGGTCGGTCTGCTCCATGTGGTTGCTGTAGAGATGGCAGTCACCACCGGTCCAGACAAAGTCACCGGGCTGCAGGTCGCAGGCCTGGGCCACCATCATGGTGAGCAGGGCATAGCTGGCAATGTTGAACGGCACGCCCAGGAAAATATCCGCGCTGCGCTGGTAAAGCTGGCAGGACAGCTTGCCGTCGGCCACATAAAACTGGAAAAACGCGTGGCAGGGCGGCAGTGCCATGTTCTGGATTTCACCGACATTCCAGGCCGAGACGATGAGGCGACGCGAGTCCGGTGTGTTCCTGATCTGCTCGATTACCTGCGTGATCTGGTCGATGTGACGGCCATCGGCCGCCGGCCACGAGCGCCACTGGTAGCCATAGACCGGGCCCAGGTTGCCGTTCTCGTCCGCCCATTCGTCCCAGATCGACACACCGTTTTCCTTCAGGTAACGGATGTTGGTGTCACCCTGCAAAAACCACAGCAGCTCGTGAATGATGGATTTCAGGTGCAGCTTTTTTGTGGTGAGCGCCGGAAAGCCTTCAGCCAGGTTGAAGCGCATCTGGTAGCCGAACACGGAGTAGGTGCCGGTGCCGGTGCGGTCGGACTTGAAGGTGCCGTGCTCGCGCACATGGCGCATGAAATCGAGGTATTGCTTCACGACGCAGTCACTCCGGGGTGCGGGTTGGGACGTTTAGGGCCAGACGTTCATTGCGGTAGGCCAGCAGCATGAGGACAAGACCGCCCAGAATCATCGGGGTGGTGAGGATCTGGCCCATGGTCATCCAGTCAAACAGGATGAAGCCCTTGTCCGCATCGGGCTGGCGGAAGAATTCTACCGTGAAACGGGCGGCACCATAGCCGGCCAGAAACAGGCCGGAGACGGCCATGCGCGGACGCGGGCGGGCCGAGTACCACCACAGCAGCACGAACAGCACCAGGCCTTCCAGCACGGCCTCGTACAGCTGGGACGGATGGCGGGCCAGGTTGTCGACGTGCGGAAACACCATGGCCAGCGGAAAGTTCTGGTCCACCACGGGGCGGCCCCAGAGTTCGCCACCGATGAAATTGCCGATACGTCCGAAGAGCAGGCCGGTGGGCACCAGTGGCGCGACAAAATCCATCATGTCGAACCAGGGCTTCTGGTACTGGCGGCAGAAAACTGCGACCGCAATCAGCACGCCCAGCAGGCCACCGTGAAAGCTCATGCCGCCTTCCCAGACGCGCAGTGCCCACAGGGGGTCGTCCACCAGGCGATCAAAGCCGTAAAACACCACATAGCCCAGGCGCCCGCCCAGAATCACGCCCATGGCAATGTAGAAGAGCAGGTCGGACAGCATGTCGGCGGTCCAGCCCGAGCCGCTGCGGCGGATGCGCCAGAGGGCAAGGCCATAGCCGGTGCCGAACGCGAGCAGGTACATGAGGCCGTACCAGTGCACCTTGAGCGGGCCGAGTGAAACGGCGATGGGGTCGATCTGGGGGTAAACTAGCACGGGGCCTTCCTGTCTGGTGATGCGCAACAAGCGCTGGATTCTCCCATGCCTGCCCCCATAACTGAATTGCTGATTGTTACGAGACAACGCTCATGTGCCTGATCGCCGTGGCCTGGCAGGCCCACCCGGACTATCCCCTGATCGTACTGGCCAACCGTGACGAGTTTCATGCCCGGCCGGCAGCACCGGCACGGTTCTGGGAGGAGTCGCCTGCGGTGCTGGCGGGACGCGACCTCAGCGCCGGGGGTACCTGGTTGGGGGTGACCCGGCAGGGGCGCTTTGCGGCGCTGACCAATGTGCGCGAGCTGGGCATGGCGCAAGGCGAGCGCTCACGCGGCCTGATTGTAAGTGCTTACTTGCAGGGAAATGACAGTCCGGAGGCCTATGTGGCGCAAGTGACGGCCGAGGGCCGGGCCTACAGCGGCTTCAACCTGCTCGCCTGTGATGGCGACAGCCTGTGGTGGACCAGCAACCGCGGCGCAGGGCCGCGCCGCCTCGACCCCGGCATCTACATGCTCAGCAACCACCTGCTGGATACGCCCTGGCCCAAGGTGGAGCTGCTCCGTGCCGGCCTGCTGGCACAGCTGCCGCATCCCGCCCCGGATGCCTTGCTGGCCCTGTTGCAGGACGAACGTGAGGCAGCCGACATCGATCTGCCGGACACCGGCATTGGTCTGGTCATGGAGCGCATGTTGTCAGCGCCCTTTATCCGCTCCGCCCATTACGGCACCCGGGCTTCGACCGTAGTGCTGGCGGGCCATGCGCGCATCCGCTTTGTCGAGCAGGGGCATGGACCGGACGGCCCGCTGGAGCGCAGCGAGTTTGCCTTCGACCGGTTGCCGGCGGCATGACCCCGCTGCCCTTGTCCTTCTACCGTCGTGACACCGAGACCGTGGCGCGCGAGCTGCTGGGTCAGCGCCTGTGCAGGCGCCTGCCGGATGGCCGCCTGCTGAGTGGCGTCATCGTCGAGACCGAGGCCTATCTGGGCATGGCGGACCGCGCCTGTCATACCTTTGGTGGCCGGCGCACGCCGCGTACCGACACCATGTATGCCGACGGGGGGGTGGCCTACGTCTATCTCATTTACGGCATGTACTGGTGTCTTAATGCAGTGACGCGACGGGAAGGTGATCCCGAAGCGGTACTGATCCGGGCGCTGGCACCGGAGCAGGGGCATGAGCTCTGGCAGGCGGCATATCCGCGGCTCAAGCCGGCGCAGTGGCTGAGTGGCCCGGGGCGCCTGTGCCGTGCCCTGCAGATCGACAGGGCATGCAACGGCCAGCCCCTCACGCAAGGGGATCTGTGGATTGAGGCGGGCGCCGGCGCGGCACCTGCAGCCATTGTGGCCGGTCCACGCGTTGGCGTGGATTACGCGGGCGAGGCAGCGCACTGGCCGTTGCGGTTTTATGTGGCCGGTGAGCCGTCGGTGTCGCGTCCGCGTTGAGGCGGCTGGTGTGGCTCAGCTCTGCCGTGGCAGCACGTAGCGGATGATGATTTCGCGCTCGGCGTGTTTCACGCTGAGGTAGTTGTCGAGGAAATCATTGTCAAAGCCGGCCGAGTGCAGCAGTGCCTTTTCGAGCGCCTCCGAGAGCTCCAGGGCTGCCTTGCGCTTGCGCGATGCAGGATCCTGTTCCTGAAAGGCGATGTTGTCGAAGTACGACTGCAGGGCCATCAGTTCGAAGGTGTCCGGTTTTTGCTGGTCCAGACAGAAAAGGGAGAGCAGTGAGGCCAGACCGGGCGGGGTGTGGCTGGCGCAAGCATCCTGGCGTGTAATCGCGTTCATGGCGGTGTCTCGTTCCTGAGTTCACCGTATCAGGTGTATCAGGACTTTGACGAAAAGCTCACGCCGGCCGATGAAGGGCTGGTTACGGAGACTGAAAGGATGGCAGCCTGCTCCGGTTGTCGCTACTGCAGTCCGGGCCGGCGGCAGGAGGCGGGTCAGCCCTTGTTTTTCGGGCGGACCAGGTCCATCAGGCCCAGATCATCCAGTTCAAACTCCACCAGACTCCGGATCACGGCGGCATTGTCCACCTGCATGACCTGGGCCAGCAGGGACTGTGCCTGGGCATAGGGAACGGTACGCAATACCTTGCGCACACGCAGGAGATTACTGGCGCTCATCGACAGCGAATCAAATCCCATGGCCATCAGCAGGACTGCGGTGGCAGGGTCGCCGGCCATTTCGCCACAGATGCCGACAGGCTTGCCCGTGCGATGCACTTCGTCGACCACGATTTGCAGGGCGCGCAGCACCGAGGGGTGATATGGCGTGTAAATGTCGGCAACTCGTGCATTGTTGCGATCCACGGCGAGCATGTATTGCGTGAGGTCGTTTGATCCCACCGACACAAAATCCACCAGCTGCGCCATGTCGGCAATCTGGAATATCGTGGCCGGCACCTCCACCATCACGCCCACGCGCGGCATGACAATCGGAACGCCTTCCTCTTCCTGCACTTCCATGACGGCACGGTGAATCAGGTGCAGCGCTTCCTCGATCTCGAAGACCGATGAAATCATCGGCAGCATCACCTGCAGGTTGTCCAGGCCGATGGCGGCTTTGAGCATGGCGCGAATCTGCACCATGAAAATTTCTGGATGATCGAGCGTGATGCGGATGCCGCGCCAGCCAAGTGCCGGGTTGTCTTCCTTGATCGGGAAATAGGGCAGGTCCTTGTCGCCACCGATGTCCAGTGTCCGCATGGTGACCGGGGCCGGCGAAAATGCTTCGAGCTGCTGGCGGTAAATGGCGCGCTGTTCTTCTTCGCCAGGAAAGCGTTCGCGCAGCATGAAGGGGATTTCTGTACGGTAGAGGCCGACACCTTCGGCACCGCGATCCTTGCCGCGTGCCACGTCAACCATCAGGCCGGTATTCACATACAGCGCGATGCGATGGCCGTCCGGTGTTTCGGTGGGCAGGTCCTTGTAGGCGTCCAGTCCGGCGATCAGCTGGCGCTCTTCCTTGATGATTTCCTTGTAGCGCGTGCGCAGCAGGCGCGAGGGCTGCACATACACGCGGCCCTGATAGGCATCCACAATCATTTCGGTGTCGTCGAGCTGCGTTACCGGCAGATCGCCAACGCCGACCACGGTAGGCAGGCCGAGGGCGCGCGCCACAATCGCCATGTGTGAATTGGCGGCGCCGGCCACGGTGACAATCCCGGCAATCTTGTCGAGCGGTGTTTCCACCAGCATCGCGGTGGTGATGTCTTCGCCGACCAGAATGGACTTGTCCGGAAAATCACGCAGGCCGGAGCCTTCCTGTTTTTGCAGGTGGGCCAGAATGCGCAGGCCGAGGTCACGCACGTCGGCCATGCGTTCGCGCAGATAAGGATCATCCATGATCGCGAAGGTCTGCATGTGCGCCTCGATCACTTCACGCAGCGCGCCCTGTGCCCAGTTGCCGGCGTTGATGTGTTCAATGATTTCGCTGGGCAGTGCGTTGTCATCCAGCATGCGCAGGTAGACATCGAACAGCGCGCGCTCCTCGGGCATCAGCGTGTTGACCATCTTTTCATTGAGGTCGCTGATTTCCTGACGCACGGAGGCAACGGCCTGCTCCAGCAGGCCGATTTCGGCGTCGACATCCTCGGCAATGCGGTCCGGTACCGAATCAATGTCGGCGGGCGGATACATGACCACGGCGCGGCCGATCACGATCCCGCTGGAGCCGGCAATGCCGGTGAAAATACGGGTCACATTGCTGCGTGGTGCCGTGCGTGACACTTCCAGCGTGCCGATGGCTTTTGCATGAGCCACCACGCCTGACAATTGCGCGGACAGTGTGACCAGAAACGCTTCTTCGGCTTCGTCAAACTTGCGGTTGTCGCGTTGCTGCACCACCAGCACACCCAGCACCTTGCGCCGGTGCATGATCGGTGCGCCGAGAAAGGAGTTGTATTTTTCTTCGCCGGTTTCGGGCAGGTAATGGTATTTCGGGTGGGCAGAAGCATTGTCGAGATTGATCGGCTCTTCGCGTGCGCCACACAGGCCGACAAGTCCTTCGTTCCATGCCAGCGACACGGTGCCGACCGACTCGGGGTTGAGGCCTTCGGTCGACATCAGCAGGTAGCGGTTGGTCTTGTCATCGAGCAGGTAGACGGAGCAGACCTCGGTGCCCATGGTTTCGCGCACACTGGTGACCATGGTATCCAGCGCTGCCGTGAAGTTCGGCGCGGAGTCCACGTCCTGTACAATCTTGCGCAACCTGTCCAGCAGCATCGCTTGTTCCGGGGCGGCTAACCGCCTGCTCGATAAATAACAGCCTTAGCGCAGCGGCAGGCGCGGCGCCAGCTCCATCAGTGCACGGCGATACACTTCCCGCTTGAAAGACACCACCTGGTTCAGCGGATACCAGTAGCTCACCCAGCGCCAGCCATCAAACTCGGCCGGGTGCGAGCGGGTGAGATCGACCCGGTTGTCGTCGCTTTCCAGCTGCAGCAGAAACCATTTCTGTTTCTGGCCGATGCAGACCGGCACTTGTCCGTCATTGCGCACAAAGCGGCGGGGCAGCCGGTAGCGCAGCCACCCGCGGGTACTGGAAATGATGCGTACATCGGGCACTTCCAGCCCGACTTCCTCCCACAGCTCACGAAACATGGCCTCTTCGGGCGACTCGTTTTCGATGATGCCGCCCTGGGGGAATTGCCAGGCGTCATGGCCCGTTCGCCGTGCCCACAGCACCTGGCCCTGGGGGTTGGCGAGAATGATGCCCACATTGGGGCGGAAGCCATCGGCGTCGATCATGGCTTGGTCTCAAGAAAAGCGTTCAAGTTCTTGTTTTATAAATACTCTAGGCATGGCGGCAGGAGCAAGCGCGGGAGCATTTATTTTTGTCGGTCCGGCCGGGGCGGAGTGTCGGGGTGGGGGCCGGCAGCGCGGTGCGTTATCATGCCGACCCTGTTTATGGAGACTGCCATGACCCTTGCCATCTTTGATCTCGACAACACCCTGCTGGCCGGCGACTCCGATCACGCCTGGGGGGAGTATCTGGTCGAGCAGGGCCATGTCGACGGCGTCTGGTACAAGGCCGAGAACGACCGTTTCTACAGTGATTACTGCCGTGGCGAGCTGGACGTGATTGCCTACAGCGAGTTCGTCTTCTCGGTACTGGCGCGCGAGGATGCAGACACGCTGGCGGCCTGGCACGCCGGATTCATGGCACAGAAGGTCGCGCAGATGATCCTGCCCAAGGGGCGCGAGCTGTTGGCAAGGCACCGCGAGGCCGGGCATCGCCTGCTCATCATTACCGCCACCAACCGCTTCATCACCGGCCCGATTGCCCGTGAGCTGGGCGTGGACGAACTGATTGCCACCGAGCCGGAAATGAAAAGTGGCCGTTACACCGGCAAGGTGGCCGGCATTCCCTGCTACCAGCATGGCAAGATCGACCGCCTGCAGGAGTGGCTGAACCTGAACAATGAGTCGGCTGAAGGTTGCTGGTTCTATTCCGACTCGCGCAACGACATTCCCCTGCTGGAATTTGCCACGCACCCGGTCGCGGTGGATCCGGACGAAGCCCTGCGTGCCCATGCCGCCGCCAACAGCTGGCCGGTGCTGTCCTTGCGCTAGGATGTTCTGCAGGATGTGCAGCGAAACGGATCAGGGCTAGACTGACAAAAAACAAGCATGGAGAGGGGTTATGAAGCGTCTGTTGATTGCGCTGGCGTTAACGGCAACGGCTGCAACGGCCCGGGCCGACCTGATACTAGGTCTGCAGTACGGTGAGCAGAGTCTCGATTACCGGCAGGCGGTCAACGGTGTCGAGATCTCGGGTGGCAGTCTGGAGACGGACGGCTATGTGGGGCTGCTGGTGGGGGCGGGTACGCCGGGCGGCAATTCCCGACTCATGTTCGACTACGTTGCCTATGACCTGGGCAATGACAACAGCATGAGGCTGTTCAATGTGGGCTATGTCCGCCTGGTGCCGATCTGGCAGGGGGCCGAAAACCGCCTGCGTGCATTTGGTGGTGTCGAGCTTGGTTACGGCTCACTGAAGATGGCCAGCCAGCCTTTCTATAACAGCGGCAGCGACAACGGGCTTCAGTACGGCGTGCGCACCGGTCTGAACATGGCATTTGGTCCCCGCGTGGAGCTGGAGCTTGGCGTGCGCGCCAGCCAGGTGGGCCTTGAGGCAACGCAGCAAGGCCTGATCGGTGCAGCCGGCGTGGCCACTACCGAGATAGACAGCACGACGGCCTGGTGGACGGGCGTCAATTTCAGTTTCTAGTCCTGGCTAGCGCCGTCCCGGCGCTGTCACGACCGGACCGGTCAGCCCGGAGACCCCCAGCCCGGCAAGTACCTGCCGTTCGGCGGCCGTCTGCACGCGCTCGGCAATGGTGAGCAAACCCAGCCCGCTGGCAATGCTGGCGATGGCTTTCACGACGGCCTGATTGCCAGGGCTGGCATCAATCCCGCTGATCAGGCTGCTGTCTATCTTGAGGTAGTCCAGTCCGAGGTCATGCAGGTGCGGCAGACTGCTGAAGTGGCGGCCAAAATGATCAATCCCGACATGACAGTCCAGCGGCCGCAGACGGTCTGTCAGCTGGCGCAGGGTGGACAGCTCGCCGCTCAGGCCGTGCTCGCTGACCTCGAACCACAACTGGCGCGCCGAGTCCGGGTCGGCACTCAGCAGGGCGACCAGCGCATCCAGGAAGTCGGCTGATTGAGCGGACTCAATCGACAGGTTGAGTGCGATCGGGTGAGGTGATGCCCCCTGCATCAGCATTGCCTGCCGGCAGGCCTCCAGGTCCAGTGCCGGTGTCATGCCCATGCGGGTGGCAAACGGCATGAAGCGCCCGGCGGCCAGCTCGGCCCCGGTGTCCGGATGGCGCAGGCGTAGCGCCATCTCGTCATGCAGGCGGCGACCATCCTGGTGAATCACCGGGAACGCCTGCAGGAAGAAAGAATGCTCGCGGATGCCCTGGTTCAGCAGGGTCTGCCAGGGCATGTCGTCACTCTCTCGCGCGGCTACCGCCTGCACGGCGACCGCATTGTCGCCGGAGCTGATGGCGGCGAGCAGCGCCTGTTCGGCGCAGTGCCGCACCTGTGCCGGGGTCTGGCCATGCTGGTAGAGGGCGATGCCGACATGCAGCAGGTTGCCGTTAAGGGTGTACTGGCTGTCCATCAGGCTGGTCGCCTGGGCGGCCAGTAGTTCGCCAAGCCGCTGTGCGGCATCCTCCTCCAGTCCCGGACAGAGCAGCATGAATTCTCCACCCGCCGGGCGTGCGGCAACGCGCTCATGATGATTGGCGGTAGTGTTGCGCCATACCTGGGCAATGTCGCGCAACAAGGCATCGCAACTTTCATGGCCGAGCTTGTCGTTCAGGGCCTGCAGGGCATGGATGTGCAGCCACAGCAGTGCGCCCCGGTCAGTGGCATCTTCTTCCTGCAGGGCGGCCTCCAGGCGTGAATCAAGCCAGAGACGATTGGCCAAACCGGTCAGCGGGTCGCCGTTGGCCTGTTGCTGTAGTGACTGGATGCGGGCCGCTTCCTCGGCAAACATGGCTTTCAGCCGCTCCACCATGGAGTTGAGTGCTTTCACCATGGCAGTGAGTTCGGGAATCCTGGGTACATCAATCGTGATGAAGCGTCGTTCCGTGATGGCGTCGGCCTGTTCTACCACGCGGTCAAGTGGCTGGCGGATGGTGCGCAGCATGAGGCTGCCCAGTCCGCCGGTGAGCAGGCCGGCGCCCGAAATCCAGAGCAGCAGGTGCAGGGCGCCTGACCACAATGCAGCGTAGGCAAAACGGGTATCGGCTACCAGGGTGACCTTGCCAGCCTGTTGCCAGCCGTTTGACACCAGGGCTTCACCCGGGCGCGCCCGAATGGAAAACAGTCCGGTGAACCAGCCCGGTACAGTATCGGTGCGAGCCGTATTGAGACGCTCCACGACAATACGGTCATCGACATCACGAAACGTGACGTGACGGAAATGGCCGCTGTCAAACAGAGCGCTCACCAGCAACTCCTGCATGGCCAGGTCCTGTCCTTGCTGCGACATGGACAGCGCAAGTGATGCCGCATTATCCATGTTCTGCGTGTAAAGCTGTTGCTCAAGATAATCTCGGGCCGTCAGCATGCTGACGACAAAACTGCCAAGAAATGCGAATACCGTCGTCAGCAGTACCACCAGCCACAGGCGCCTGAAAAGCGACATGCCATTTTCATGTTTCATAACGAGCCTTCCTGTTGCATGCGTTCCAGCAATCCGGTCCAGCGCGACAATCGCTCAACGGGTGAAGCCGGCGTAGTGCCTCCACCTGCCCATACACCATCGCTGTTGAAGCTGAAAACCGGTTCCAGATCCGGTCGTCGTGTTGCCGGGCGGATTTCATTGAGAAGATTGTCCAGCACGAGTGGTTGGGCGTCGGGTGTGGCGTAGTAGGTCAACACCATGTGTGCCTGCGTGATGTTGCTCAAGGGGCCGCCGATACGTGCGCGCACATAGGTCAGTCGCAGTCGCTGCACGGGGATGCCCAGCATTTTCAGGGTGAAGTACTTGATGATGGTGAAATCTTCGCAGTCGCCGGCGCCCAGTCCGAGGGTTTCGCCCGGCGTCGCCCAGAAATCGGCCTGCTTCCACAGCGCAGCGTCACTTTCAAACTGCAGCAGGCGGTTGAAAAAATCATTCACGCGCATGAGCTTTTCCTTTTCGGGCAATGCCTGCCACTGGGGAATCTGCCGTTGCAGTTGCTGAACCCTTTCTGCGCCTTCACTCCCGCTCCGCTGCAATACGGTCTGTTGCAGGCGGACAAGATCCATCGCATTTCCTGGCAGCCACGCTAGCGCGAAGAAAATTGCAGCGGCCATTAACCACGCACACCGTCTGTGCGGCGACAGCGGTAGTGAATATGGACGCGCACTGACCATCCGCTTCTGCTGCATGCGAAGCCCCGTCTTTCCGTTTGTCAGAATTTTTGTCAAACGGCAGTGTTTTTCGTTTTTTTCAGTGTAGGCCGCCTGCGTCAGCTTGCAGCATTTTCGTGCTGGTCTATTACTTCTGCTTCAGGCCACTACTTTTTTGCCGGATATCTTTGCATGGGGAGGTTAATCAAGGGGATAAGCCGGAGGCTGCTTATCCCGGTTGTTCATAAGGAGAGCATCATGAACAGATTGCTGCGATGGGTGGCGATTGTCGTCACCTTCCTGGTGGCGGGTCACACTCTCGCTGCCGATGTTTCAACCTTGTCCGGGGCCGTTGAAGAGTCGGTCATGCGTAATCCGGAGGTGGTTGCCCGTTATCACGCCATGACCGCTGCCAGCGAAGAAGTGAAAGTGGCGCGTGGCGGCCTGTATCCCCGTCTGGACTTGCGTGGCTATATCGGTTCGGAAACCGCTTGAACAGCGGGATCTCAGTCCGGGCGCGTTACCCGACCGGCTGGACACCTACAATGTTGACGGTGGCGCGTTGACGTTGAGGCAATTGCTGTTTGACGGCTTTGCCACTACAAAGGAAGTCGGACGCCTGAAGTACGCAAAGCGTGTGCGCTATTACGAATTGCTGACGACCGCTGAAGATGCGGCGCTTGAAGCCACCCGTGCCTATCTGGATGTCGTGAAGTATCGCAAGCTGACTGCTCTGGCCAGCGACAATTATGCAGCCCACAAGGAAGTCTACGAGCACGTGCGCCAGCGTGTGGAGGCAGGCATTGGCCGTGGCGTGGATCTTGAGCAGGCGGGTGGTCGTCTGGCCCTGGCAGAGTCAAACCTGCTGACCGAGTCGTCCAATCTGCATGACGTCAGCGCACGGTTCGAACGCATTGTCGGCCAGCAACCACCAGAATCCTTGCAGGACCCGGTCTCGTTTGTCGGCAAGCTGCCGACCAATGACGAGCTTATGCAGGGTGCCTTCCGGCAGGCACCGGAAATGAATGCCGCACTCGAAAACATTAGGGCCGCACGCGCCGAACTTAAATCAAAACAGGGTGCCTACTGGCCGACGCTGGCTTTGCAGGCCAGCGTTCTGCATGACCGCAATGTCGACAACCTGGTGGATCGTGAAACCCGCGGCAGGCTGGAGCTGATGCTGAACTACAACCTGTTTAGTGGCGGGTCGGATCGTGCACGTGTGCGGCAATACAACGAGAAACTGTACGAGTCGTATGACATGCGCGACAAGGTCTGTCGTGACTTGCGCCAGACCACCCGCATTGCCTGGAATGATACGAGCAAGCTGCAGGACCAGTTGTTGTCGCAAGACCAGCATCAGCTGGCCACCGGTAAGTCGCGTGATGCCTACCGCAAGCAGTTTGATATCGGGCAACGCACCCTGCTGGATCTGCTCGACAGTGAAAACGAACTTTACGATGCGCGCCGTACCTATCTGATTTCCGAGGCGGATCTGGAAGTGGCCTATGCCCGTGTGCTGGCGCCGACACGCCATCTGCTTGAAACCCTTCAGCTCAAGTCGATCGGCAGTGATGGTCTTGGTGAGGATGATGAGGATCTGCTGGATGACAAGGATCGCGTGTATTGCGCACTCGACATGCCGCAGAAACTGGTCAAGCCGGCAGATCGCCCGGTAACGCCATTGCCCAAGCGTCGTCGTCTGGAAAGTTTCACCCTGAAAGCCGATACCCTGTTTGCCTTTGACAAGGCCGAGCTGTCTGCCGCCGGTCGCCAGTCACTGGATGGTCTGGTGGAGGGGCTGATGGCGCATGCCAAACACAAGGATCGCACGATCAATGTGCACGGTTATACCGACCGTCTTGGCGCCGATGCGTACAACCAGCGGCTGTCCGAGCGGCGTTCGCAGTCAGTACGCGACCACCTGATCAGCAAGGGGTTGCCGTTTGATCAGGTGACGGCTCATGGGTATGGCGAAGATGATCCGATAACCGGTACAACCTGTAAGGGAGACACTCCCGGCAAGGCGCTGATTGATTGCCTGCAGCCGGACAGGCGCGTGGTGATTGACGTGGAGGGTCAGGAAGAAGTGGTCATCCAGTACGATCCCGAGGAGAAGAAGTGGGAGCGTGCCGATCAGCCGCCCGCCACAAGTCAGCCGGCTGCTCCGGCTCCGACGCCATAGCGGTGCGGCCTGAGGGCCTCGGTCACGAGGCCCTCAGGCATTGACCTGCCGGTCCGGTGGCGTAACCGTGCAGGTCGTCGCGATCATGACGGGAACGGCGACGGTTTGCGGTTTAATCCGGATTATTGACTGTTGAATGACGGGGCGACGTGATGAAAAGGCTTGGTGTGGTGGGTGGCTTGCTGCTGGCATTGGCAGTACCGGCACATGCAAACCAGGATGCACTGGATGAGGCACGCATGGAACTCGACAACCAGCTGGCCAATACTATGGGAGTGATTTCCGTAGGGTCGGCCGATTGTGATGGCACGCCGTGCCTGAACATCTATGTCGAGGAAATGGACCCTGCCATCACCAGGCAGATTCCTGCCGAATTCAAGGGCTTCAAGGTGCGGGTCCAGGTGGGCACCCCTATCGGGTTCTGATGCCCCGTCGGTTAGCCGCCTCACCAGAGGCATGACCGGCCAGAGCTGCCAAGCGGTTCAGCATTCAGCGGGGTCAGGTAATCTCAAGCGCGGTACCAACACTGGTAAAGACCTCGACTTCCTCGCGCAGGTCCTGCTCCAGCAACGGATAGGCGCTCAGCCAGCCGGGCGGAAAGCCCAGGACAAAGCGCAGTCCGTCGGTACGCAAGCGGATCGGTGGAAGCGGCTCGCGGCGACGGCTGTGATGCAGCAGCACGGACAGCCGCAGCAGCAGGCACAGGCGCAGCAGCGTCAGGCCGCCGGCCTCCACGATCGAGGTGTATTGTTCGGGCTTGATCTTGCGGCGGTGGCTGCCTACCAGCAGCGCCAGCTTTTCCTGTACCGGCTGTGAAAATCCCGCCATGTCGGAATAGCGCAGCAGATAGTCGCCATGCTTGTGAAACCCGGTGTGCGAGACCGCCATGCCGACTTCGTGCAGGCGGGCCGCCCGCAGCAGCAGGTTGCTGTTTTCGGTCTCGTCAGATGCCAGGATCGCTGAGACCTGCTCCAGCAGCTGGGCGGCTGTCGTGGCCACCCTCTCGGCCTGTGCGATGTCCACGTGATAACGCGACATCATGGCCTGCACGGTGCGGTCGCGGATGTCTTCATCGGCATAGCGGCCCAGCATGTCATGCAGGACGCCTTCACGCAGTGCGCCATCCGAGTAGTCCATTGCCTTGATCCCGAGCTCCTCGAACAGGGCGATCACAATTGCCAGTCCGGCAGGCAGTACGCTCTTGCGGTCATCCTTGATGGCCGGCAGGACGATGTCGTTGACGTGCCCGAATCTGAGCACAAGGCGATGCAGTTCACGCACGGCATCGGCGGTCAGCTGCCCGCTGCCCTTGTCCAGTCCCAGTGCCATGGTGACCTGACGCATTGCCTTGAACGTGCCGGAGGAGCCCACCACCGAGTCCCAGCCCAGCTCACGATAGGTGCTCACCAGCGGGGCCAGTTCATGGCGGGCAGCGGTAATGGCGCGTTCCATGGACTTCGGGCTGATGACGCCGTCGGCAAAAAAGCGTGAGGCATAGCTGACGCAACCCATGTAGGTGGATTCCATCAGCAGGGGCTCGAATTTTTCACCGATGATCAGCTCGGTCGAGCCCCCGCCAATGTCGATGACCAGCCGCCGCGCATTGCTGGCCAGCGTATGGGCAACGCCCATGTAGATCAGGCGCGCCTCTTCGCGTCCGGCAATCACCTCGATGGGGTGGTTGAGGATTTTTTCGGCTTTCTTCAGGAACGCGGGAGCATTGCGCGCCACGCGCAGGGCATTTGTGCCCACCACGCGCAGACGGTCCGGCGTAATGCCGTCCAGATGCTGGGCAAAGCGTGACAGGCAGGCCAGTGCACGTGCCTGGGCTTCCTCGGTCAGGCGGTCCTTGTCGTCCAGTCCGCCGCCAAGACGCACTTTCTCGGACATGCCCTCCACCAGCTTCAGTTCACCATGATCCAGGCGCGCCACCGCCAGGTGAAAGCTGTTGGAGCCCATGTCGACGGCGGCAATCAGGCCATCCTCGCGCAGGCGCGGTGTGCTGGGCATGTCATTCTCTCCGGCATGGTAAGGGCGCAATGGTAGCCTAGTCGGCCGTCACGGTAAGTGATTCCGGACAAATCAATTGCCTGGCCGGGTGTTTGTGCAGGGGGTAAACCGGCAGAGGCTCTGCTATGATTGTTGCCTTCTTAGATGTCCTGCGGAGACGACGAATGGCCAACGAACTGATCGTGAACGCCACTGATGCCAGCTTCGAGTCTGATGTGCTCAAGGCTGATGGTGCCGTGCTGGTGGATTACTGGGCACCGTGGTGTGGCCCCTGCAAGATGGTTGCCCCCATCCTGGATGAGCTGGCCAGCGAATATCAGGGCCGTCTGACCATCGTCAAGGTGAACGTGGACGACAACCCCGGCATCGCCCAGAAGTACGGCGTCCGCGGTATTCCCACCCTTACCCTGTTCAAGGCTGGCAGCGTCGAGGCGACCAAAGTGGGTGCCCTGTCAAAGTCACAGTTGACGGCGTTTCTGGATTCCAATATATAATCAGTCCTACGCGGGCTGCTCAGCGGCCCGCGCGTTCAACGCACACCGTCCGGTTCCATTCCGGAAAACAGCCCGATCAGCCTTGTTTCTACCCTCTTTTGTACTATCGTAGTGGCAAGTAGCGATTATCCGACTGTTTCTGTTCTCCCCGCGCCGATTCAGGAATACTGACTCTGGTGCTGATTCGAGAGCATCGCCTCAAGACTCTGTCTCAAGAGCCGGCCTCTCTGGCCGCAGGCGCCGTTGCGTTGCCATCCCTCTCTTCTCCCCCGCGTTATTCTGATTTTTATGAATCTGACTGAACTCAAGAAAAAACCGATTGCCGAACTCGTCAAGATTGCCGAGGAAATGGGCCTTGAAAACATGGCCCGCAATCGCAAGCAGGATGTGATTTTCGCCATTCTGAAAACCCACGCACGCAATGGCGAGGAAATCTTCGGCGACGGCGTACTTGAAATTCTTTCCGACGGCTTCGGCTTCCTGCGCTCCTCCGAGGGCTCCTTCCTCGCCGGTCCGGATGACATTTATGTCAGCCCATCGCAGATCCGTCGCTTCAACTTGCGTACGGGCGATACCATTGCCGGCACCATTCGCCCGCCGAAAGAAGGCGAGCGTTATTTCGCGCTGCTCAAGGTTAACCACATCAACTTTGATGCACCGGAAAACGCCAAGAACAAGATCCTGTTCGAAAACCTCACGCCCCTGTTCCCTACGCAGCGTCTGGTGATGGAGCTTGGCAACGGGTCGACGGAAGATCTCGCTGCGCGCGTGATTGATCTCATTGCCCCCATCGGCAAGGGTCAACGCTCGTTGCTGGTGGCTCCGCCAAAAGCCGGCAAGACCATGTTGCTGCAGAACATTGCGCACTCCATTACACGCAACAATCCGGAAGTCTTCCTGATTGTGCTGCTCATCGACGAGCGTCCGGAAGAAGTGACCGAAATGCAGCGCACCGTGCGCGGCGAAGTGGTTGCCTCCACGTTCGACGAACCGCCTGTGCGTCATGTGCAGGTGGCCGAAATGGTTATTGAAAAAGCCAAGCGACTGGTGGAGCACAAGAAGGATGTGGTCATCCTGCTTGACTCCATTACCCGTCTGGCCCGTGCCTACAACACCGTGATCCCCAGCTCCGGCAAGGTACTCACCGGTGGTGTGGATGCACACGCGCTGGAGCGTCCCAAGCGTTTCTTTGGCGCGGCCCGTAATATCGAAGAGGGTGGCTCGCTCACCATCATTGCGACGGCACTGATTGAAACCGGCTCCAAGATGGACGAAGTGATTTTCGAAGAGTTCAAGGGCACCGGTAACCAGGAAATCCATCTCGATCGCAAGATTGCAGAAAAGCGCGTGTTCCCGGCGTTCAATATCAAGAAGTCCGGTACCCGTCGCGAAGAGCGCCTGATGGGCGAGGATGACCTGAAGAAAGTGTGGATCCTGCGCAAGATCCTGCATCCCATGGACGAAATCGCTGCCATCGAGTTCCTGCTCGACAAGATGAGGGAAACGAAGACCAACGACGAGTTCTTCGATGCCATGAAGCGCAAGTAAGCGTTTCCGTATAAAAAACCCGCCTTGAGCGGGTTTTATATTGTCCGGTGGCTGGCGTCTGGCAGGCTCTGCTACTCTTCTGGTGGTGTCAGTGGGCGGGCTGGCGGTTTTGGCGGGTGAAGGTGATGTGTGTCATGGCCGGGTAAGGCAGTCCGTTCTACTGTCTTGCCCGGGGTGTGAGCCGGCTTCTGGTGGTCTGTTGGCAATGGCAGGGCGGAGTGCTGATGCCTTGTTTCGGGATATGAAAGTGGAATTTCTTAAAGGGGTCGGAAAATGGAGCACGTCATGAAGGCCGGAGTAGTGGCATCGCTGCTGGCAGTATTGGCACTGGCTGGCACTGTGCCGGCAAGTGCGGCGGATACAGCGGGCATGGATCGGACGATACTGCCGATTGCACCACCAAAAATCGCACCGATTACCGAGTTTGATGCCCGCAAGGTCAAGGCGGTGGAGAACTTCACGGTGAAGGCGCCGGCCAGGGCGCCCAACGTCGTGGTCATCCTGATTGATGATCTTGGTTTCGGTGCCACGAAGCCGTTTGGCGGCCCACTGGCAACGCCTGCGCTGGAAAAGCTTGCCAATAATGGCCTTCGCTACAACAGCTTTCATACCACTGCGCTGTGTTCGCCGACGCGTGCCGCGCTGAAGTCGGGCCGTAACCATCACACGGCCAACATGGGCTTTATTACCGAGATGGCAACGTCCTTTCCGGGGGCCACCGGCCAGATTCCGGACACCGTCGCGCCGGTCGCTGAAATGTTGCGCCTTAATGGCTACAGCACCGGTGCCTTCGGCAAGTGGCATGAGACGGCCGCTTGGGAAACCAGCATCTCCGGCCCGTATGACCGCTGGCCAACCCATCAGGGATTCGACAAGTTTTACGGGTTCATGGGAGGTGAGACTAACCAGTGGGCCCCCTACATCATTGATGGCGTGACACCGGTCGAGCACCCGAAAGACCCTGACTACCATTTCATGACGGACATGACTGACCAGGCCATCAAGTGGGTCAGTCACCAGCAGGCGATGACACCGGACAAGCCGTTCTTTGTCTATTTTGCGCCCGGCGCCGTGCATGCACCGCACCACGCACCACAGGTATGGATCGATCGCTGGAAGGGCAAGTTTGACAAGGGCTGGGACAAGATTCGCGAGGAGACGCTGGCGCGCCAGATCAAGGCTGGCGTTGTGCCGAAGGGCACGAAGCTCGCCGCCAAGCCCGAGGCCATCAAGGACTGGGACACGCTCTCTGCTGACGAGAAACGCCTGTTCACCCGTCAGGCCGAAACCTTTGCCGGTTTCCTTGAATACACCGACCATGAAGTCGGCCGCATGCTGGCGGCCATTGAAGCCAGTGGCGAGCTCGACAACACGCTGGTGCTCTACATCGCCGGTGACAATGGCAGCAGTGCCGAAGGCGGCGCGAACGGCATGTTCAATGAGTACACCTATTTCAATGGCGTACCGGAAACCGTGCCGGACATGCTCAGGCATGTGGATCAGTGGGGCGGCCCCGCAACCTATCCGCACATGGCGGCTGGCTGGGCGGTGGCTTTCAACACGCCGTTCATGTGGACCAAGCAGGTCGCATCCAATTTTGGTGGCACACGCGTTGGCATGGTTGCCCATTGGCCACAGGGCATCAAGGCAAAGGGTGAGGTGCGTAACCAGTTCAGTCATGTGATTGATGTGGCGCCCACCATTCTTGAGGCGGCGGGTCTGCCGGAGCCAAAGGTGGTTAATGGCACGCCGCAGATTCCCATGGAAGGCAGCAGCCTTGTCTATTCCTTTGCGGATGCCGGTGCGAAAGAACGTCACACGACCCAGTACTTCGAGATATCCGGCAACCGTGGCATTTATCACGATGGCTGGTTTGCCGGTACCGTGCACAAGGCCCCCTGGGAGGCGAAGCCGCGGCGCGCCCTGCAGGATGATGTGTGGGAACTGTATGACGTGCGCAAGGACTTCAGTCTGTCAAAGGACCTTGCTGCAAAGAATCCTGAAAAGCTGAAGGAGCTACAGGCGCTGTTTCTCGCTGAGGCGCAGAAGTCCGGCGCGTTGCCGATTGATGACCGGGTCTTTGAGCGCGCGCTGCCGGAGCTAGTGGGTCGCCCCGACCTGTTTGCCGGGCGTAACTCGATCACGCTGGGTGAGGGCATGACCGGCATGCTGGAAAGTGCATTCATCAATGTGAAGAACAAGTCGATGACGATCACTGCCGCCGTCGACGTGCCGGCAACCGGTGCCAACGGCGCAATCATTGTGCAGGGTGGGCGTTTCGGTGGCTGGGCACTGTATGTGAAGGATGGTGTCCCGGCCTACACCTATAACCTGCTCGGCATGCGCTCCGAGACTGTTGCCGGAAACAAGCCGCTGACGGCCGGCAAGCACACCGTACGCATGGAGTTTGCCTATGCGGGCGGCGGCCTTGGCAAGGGTGGCGGGGTGAGCTTGTTTGTCGATAACGTGAAGGTGGGCGAAGGTAGCCTGACCAACACACAGCCGATGATTTTCTCGGCCGATGAGACTGCCGATGTCGGCATTGACCTCGGAACGCCTGTGGTTGAGGCGGTGGGTGCGGGTGAAAAGTCGCGCTTCACCGGCAAGACTGCACAGGTGAAAATCGACCTCAAGCCCTGATGCTGCTTTGGCCCCGGGGGCTTGCCAGTAGTGGCGGGCTGCCGGGGCTGCACCTGCGGTAGGGTATTTTGTCCTCTCGTGGGTGCCCCGTCTGCCTGTTACAGTCGACATCAATCTGGGATGACATGCGGTGCGTCGTCTCTCTGAATGGAGGGATAGTCCATGAAAGTCACGAACTGGAAAATTTGTGTGGCGGCACTTCTGATGGTTGTGCTCATGTTGCCAGTCATGCCGGTACATGCCATCGAAGCGCTGCCGACTGATGTCACAAAGCCTCATTACGATCGTCTGGACGGAATGATCAAGCGTCGCGAGATTCGTGTGCTGGTGCACTTTAGCAAGACCGACTACTTCATCGATAAAGGCCAGCAGCATGGCATTGCCTGGGAGATGGCGCGCGATTTCGAGAAATTCCTTAACAAGGAATTGCACAAACAGAAGGCGCCGATCAGGGTGGTCATGATACCAGTGTCGCGTGACAAGCTGGTGACTTTTCTGGAGCAGGGGCGTGGCGATATCAGTTTCAGTGGCATGCGCGAAACGCCCGAGCTCAAGGGACGTATTGCATTCTCGGCACCAATTGCGACCAATGTCAGCGAAATTGTGATGCGGCACAAGTCGGCATCTCCTATTAACGCTGAGGATGACTTGTCAGGGAAAGTGTTTCATTTGCGGCCTTCCAGCAAGTATCTGAGCACGCTTAAACAAATAAATGCCAGGCTTGTGGCCAGGAATTTACCTGAGGCCCGTGTTGTGCCCCTTAGTGAGCATCTGGCCGATGCTGATATTCTGGAAATAATGGATGCCGGCCTGATTGACTACACCATTCTGGATAGTTACAGGGGTGATTTCTGGGCCAGTATTTTTCCTAATGTCATTGCAGATCACGATCCCTTGGCGGAGAATATGCCAGTAAGTCTAGGGTTGCGCATGGGCACGCCAAAGCTCAAGGCGCTGCTGGATAAATTCATCCAGACACATCGCGTAGGTACCGCTTATGGCAATACGCTTGTACGCCGATATTTCAAAACAAACCCCTGGGCACGAAAAGCCCTGGGCAAGGAAGAGTTGCGCCGATTTGAGTCAATAGTGAGTCTTTTTGAAAAATACGGGGACAAGTATGGCTTTGATCCATTGATGATCACGGCTCAGGGCTTTCAGGAGTCCGGCCTTGATCAGAAACGCCGCAGTCATGTTGGTGCCGTTGGTGTAATGCAGGTAATGCCCGCAACCGGAAAGTCACTCAAGGTGGGCGATATCCATAAGCTGGAGCCGAATATTCATGCCGGGGTGAAGTATATGGATCACATGGCAGATGTGTACTTCAGTGACCCCGCTATCGACCCGGTGAATCGCACATTGTTCTGTTTTGCGGCATATAACGCAGGGCCTACCCGCATAAGCCGCTTGCGCAAAGTGGCAGCGGCACGAGGGCTTGATCCTAATGTCTGGTTTGATAATGTCGAGCTGGTGGTGGCAGAGAAAGTCAGTCACGAGACCGTGCAGTATGTGGTCAATATCAGCAAGTACTACGTTGCCTACAAGCTGCTGGAAGAGCAAAACAGAAAGCGGGAGCAGGCCATAAAGGATGCCAAAAAATCATCAGATTAACGAGCTGAAAGATATTGATTTATGGAGTGTTGTGGAGCCATGACTGTGATGAAACCAAAAAGGAGAAAGACATGAGTAAAATCAATCTCAAGCCACTTGCTGTTGCCATTGTTGCCGGGAGTGTCCTGCTCACCGGGTGCATGGGGCAGTTCAGGCTGACAGACAAGGTTTATTCCTGGAACAAGAAGGCAAGCGGTGAGCGATGGGTGAATGAAATAATTTTTGTAGGCATGGCGGTACTTTTGCCGGTCTATGGCCTGACCTTGTTGGCCGATGGCGTTATTTTCAACTCCATTGAGTGGTGGTCTGGCAGTAACCCGATTGCAGCCGCCGGGCAGCAGAAGCGTGTGCTTGGGGCAGATGGCAGCGTGGCGCTGATGACCATGCGCACTGACGGTGCAATTGATGTCAAGGCTACGGCGAAGGATGGCAAGAAGTCGTCATTCACTCTGGTTCGTCGCGATGACACTGTGATTGTACTGGATGATCATGGCAAGCAGGTCAAGACGGCTGCGCTTTGATTTAATCGTGGCGTTTGACGAGGGCGGTTAACTGCCCTCGTCAGTATTTAAAGTGTGCGCAAAGGCCTTGCTGCGCAGCATGGTCTTGTGGCGGCTGGCTCATGACAAAATTCAACATGAAGCTTTCAGTGGTGCTCGCACTTGCAAGTCTGTGGCTGGCTGGTTGTGCCTCCTTGCCTGGTCTTGATGGCCGGGTGGCAAGTCACGGGCTCACGGATACGGCAGGAACGAGACTGGCTGGCCTGGCAAGGGTGCCAGAGGCGCATGCCGACAAGGGATCAAGCGGCATACGCGAGCTGCCCAGTCCGCTGGAAGCGTTTGGTGCGCGGGTGGCGCTGGCCCGGGGGGGCAGAGCGCTCACTGGATGTGCAGTACTACATCTGGCATCAGGATGTGACCGGCACCCTGCTGCTGCAGGAATTATGGAATGCTGCCGGGCGAGGCGTTCGTGTCAGGCTGCTGCTCGACGACAATGGCATCGCTGGTCTTGATCCGATGCTGGCGACACTCAACAGCCATGCCAACATCGAGGTGCGGCTGTTCAATCCTTTTGCATCACGCCGCTTAAAGATGCTTGGCTATCTCACGGACTTTGGTCGCCTTAATCACCGCATGCACAACAAGTCGTTCACGGCAGATGGCAGTGCAACGATTGTGGGCGGGCGTAATATTGGTGACGAGTATTTTGGTGCCGCCGACGGCATGGCGTTTGCCGATCTTGATGTGGTTGCGCTGGGTCGGGCGGCGCGTGATGTGACGACGGCATTTGACGGCTACTGGAACAGTGAGTCGGCATACCCCATCGAGTCATTGCTGGAGGCGCCCGGTCCGGAATCGGTGTCGGTCATGCTGGATGCGTTCAAGGCGACAGAAGCATTGCCGAAAAGCCAGCGTTATATCGACAGTGTGATTGCTGCGCTCAGGCAGGATGTTGAAGGAAAGTGGTACAACGAACTGAAGTGGGTGCCCGCCGTACTGGTGTGTGACGACCCGATAAAGACAAAAGCAAAAGGAAAAGTCTCTGAAAGCGCACTGATGTTTACGCAGTTAAACCAGGTGATGGGCGGAGCCAGCGATTCCATGGATCTGGTTTCGCCATATTTTGTCCCCGGCAGCAAGGGCACCAGGACAATGAGTGATGTTGCCCGCACTGGTATTGACATGCGCATCGTGACCAATTCGCTTATGTCGAGTGATGCCATGGTCGTGCATGCGGGTTACTCCAAGCGCAGAAAAGACTTGCTGCAGGCCGGCATTAAAATATACGAAACCAAGCCGGATCCTGCTCAGCCAAAGAAAAACAAGAAAGAAAAGAAAAATAAGCAGATGGCCTTCTCGGGGTCGTCCTCTTCCAGCCTGCACGCCAAGACATTTGCCATTGACCGGAAACGTATTTTTGTCGGGTCATTCAATCTTGATCAGCGCTCCCTTAATCTCAATACGGAAATGGGGCTGGTCATTGATAGCGCCGTGCTGGCGGGTGCATTGTCTGACTCGCTGGACAGAACCCTTGCCGACAGCGCCTATGAGGTGCGCATCCAGAAAGACGGCAGTGGTCTGGAGTGGGTCGAGGTGACGGAGCAGGGCGAGGTGGTGCATCGCAATGAGCCCAAGGCTGGCCTGATGAAGCGTATGGGCGTCACGCTTTTGTCATGGCTGCCGATTGACTGGATGTTGTAGCTCATTCTATCCGTTGCATGGGCACTGTTATTATTTTCAGGATCAGCGCCCGTTGTGCAGGCTTTCAAGCAACTGTCTTGCGCGCGGATTGTCGGCGGCCAGCGCCTGCAACTTTTCTGCCCAATACAGGGTCTTGTTTTGTTGCTGCCCCTGTATATAGAAAATCACCAGTGCATAGGCAATTTCCGGATCAAGCGGATCAAGGGATTGTGCTTTCAGTAGTGCTGCCTCGGCAGGCTTGTGCCGTTCAAGTTGTTGCAGTGCCAGACCAAGGTTGTAATGCACGCGGGGGCGGTCAGGCAGCAGTCTGGCTGCTTTTGCCAGGGCGGCGGCGGCCTCCGGCAAGCGGTTTTCTTCTGCCAGAATAAGTGCCAGCGAGTACTGCAGCTCTCCGATGTCCGGCATGCGTTGCAAACCATCAGCGAGTATGCGAATGGCCTCTGTATTGCGGGCGTTTGCATTGTAAAGGCTGGCCAGATTGGCCCGTGCCGGGATGAAGTCCGGGTCAATTCTCAGGGCATTCAGGTAGTGCTGCTCGGCCAGCGCCAGCTGCCCGGTATTCTGGTAGACCACGGCAAGATTGAGCAGGGCACCCGGCATGTCGAGTGAAGCGTTTTGCGTCGACAGGTATTCGGTAAGGGCGGCGTCAAACGAGCGGCGCTGATCAATGCTCATGCGGTCCGCTGGCAGCGATGACAGGCTGCGTGCTGCTGCCGTTCGTACCGCGCGATAACGGTCGCGCAGCAGCGGTGTCAGGGCGCTGATGCGCTGGCTGGCCTCTGCGTTTTCAAGACTGTCGGCGGCAGCGGCACGGACTTCCGGGTCCTGATCGCGTGTTGCCGTGATGCGTATGTCAATGCCGGTCGTGGCGTCAGTTCGCAGCAGGTCCAGTGCGGTCGCGCGCACGATGGCAGGCATCTGCATGTCGGCGGCCAGTGTTACCAGTGCCTGCTGTGAGTCAGGCGTACCAGCCCTGGCAGCGGCGATGATTTCGCCGTAATGCACTTTTTGATGACGCCGGTTGCCATGCCAGCTTGCCACCTTGTCTGCTGCCCATTGCGCGGATTTGTCGGCATGGCACTGGTTACAGGCGTTGGGTGTGCCAAGTTTTACCGAGAGATCAGGGCGAGGAATGCGCAGGCTGTGATCCGGGCGCGGCTGGATTTCCATGTATTTTTTTGCGGGCATGTGACAGCTTGCACACTGCGCGCCACTTGAGCCTGTCTTGTGAAAGTGATGCGCAGGCGAATCGTAATTGCCGGCCGCAGAGGCAAAAGCGGGATTGCCTTGTGGCAGATGGCATTGCTGGCAGACCGCATTGCCTGCCAGCTTCAGTTTTCCGGTATGTGCGTTGTGACAGTTCGTGCAGGTCACGCCTTTCTGGTACATCTTGCTCTGCCGGAATGAGCCATCAACAAACACCTCATCCAGTTGTTGTCCGTCAGCATGGTACAGGCCTTCCTGCAACAGGCTGGGCAGATAGTTGTCCAGTCGTGGGGCGCCCGGCACGGGTGCAGCATCAAGTTCGCTGCGGCGTGAGTGACAGGTGGAGCACATGTCAACCTGCTGACTGCCGGTCAGCAATTTTGCAGGGGCGGTCAGACCGTAGTGAGTAACATTGTTGTCGTCAGCATTTTTTCTATCCGATTGTGCCCATTGAAAGTGCTTCTCGCCGGGGCCATGGCATGCCTGGCATGACACATTGGGTTCTGCCCATTTTGACGAAAATGTATCCGTGACAGGATCGTAGTTCTTTCTGAAGCCGGTCGTATGGCAGGTGATGCACATGGTGTTGGCGGTCTGGTAGCGGCCGGTCCAGTGCAGCACATCACCAGGGGGTGCCTTCTCATCGGGCTGTAGCTGGAACCAGCGTTTCTGCTCCGTGTTCCATGCAACCTGCAGGGGCTGCAGGCGGCCACGCGGCATGGCAATCAGGTATTGTTGTAACGGGGCAACACCAAAGGTGTAGCTGATCTCGAAATCGGCAAGTTTGCCGTCCGGCCCATCAGTATTTACAAAATACCTGCCGTCGCGCATGAAAAAACGGGAGGTCAGGTTGCCGTGGCGGAATGACGTGTTGTTGAAGTCGGCGCGAACGGTATCAGCGGTGGGCGAGGCCATCGCCATGGCGTGATGTGATTGTTGCCACTGCTTCGCCTGGTCCTTGTGGCAGTCAAGGCATTGTCTGTTGTCGATATAATTGGCTGTCGTTACAGCCTGGGCGGATGACGGATTTTGCGTGGCAGCTTTGTCCGCCTTGCTATGCGACCACCAGAAGCCGGCCGCAGTCACGCTGATCAATACAGTGGTGACTGCCGCTACCAGAACCTGCATTGATCGAAGGGTGTTGGCAGGTTTACTGGATTTTGACGCTACAGTGCTTTTCTGTGGCGATGAATGGCCATGCGTTGGCTTGTTCTTTTTCACGAGTCCGTGTCTGCTAGGTCAGTGCCAGATGCTGCCTCTAATACCATGAGGCAGCATCTCGCTTGAGGTGCTCAGGTGGAGTCCTGCTTCAAGCTTGCCTCAGGGATGCTTGCCGAGGCCAGCCACAATCAGTGCATCCCGCTTGTAAACGTCGGGCCTGAAGACAGCTTTTCCATTGTCTTCAATGTCAACTGTCCAGTAAGCAAGCAGTATGGGGACTTTTCCGGGTAGTGTGACATTTCGCGTTTTACGTTCATTGATCACGTTCTGCATCGCATCGCGGCGCCATTTGTCTTTGTTGTCCAGTAGCAGGACGGCAAGCTCATGAATGTTCTCAACACGGATGCAGCCAGAACTGGTGGCACGCAAGCTTTGCTCAAACAGTCCCTGATGAGGTGTATCGTGCAGATAAACCATGTAGGGGTTGCTGAAGCGGATGACAACCTCTCCCAGTGCACCTTTGGGGCCTGGCTCCTGCCGTATCGTTATCCCCTTCGGGTTGCTCCAGTTAATCTTGCCGGGGCTGACTTTCTCTCCGGCAGCATTGAATACCTGTAACCTGTTTCTGGCCAGGTAGCCGGGATCTTTGCGGATGGCAGGAATCATGTCCTGTTTGAGAATGGTCGGGGGCACCACCCAGCCGGGGCTCAGGGTGATGTAGCTTATTTCCGAGCGAAAGGCGGGTGTGGGCCGGTACTCCTTGCCGACCTGCACGCGAGAGGTCCAGATGGTTTCGGTGCCCTTGATGTAGCTGGCGCGATAGCCGGCAATATCGACCATGACATAGTCTTTTCTGGCTGGATCGGGCACGTACCATCGCATGCGCTCGAGGTTTGCCCGGATCTGGTCAATGCGGACGCTGACCGGAATATTCAGGGCTTCGCGGGTCTGCCGTCCGACGGCCCCATCGGCATCAAGGTAAACGCTCGCCTGAAATCGTTGTACGGCCAGCTTGAGTGTTTCATCAAACACATGACTGTCAGTCGTAACTCCTTCCGGCAGCAGGCCGTCGGCATGCAGCCGCTTGCGTAGCACAGCGACATGTTCGCTCTGCATGCCGGGTTTGAGTGGTGCAGATGTCGTAATTTGTGGCCATCCCCCCTGGCGGGCTGTTTCCAGGTGCTGCAACAATGCTTTTCTGAGCATGTTGTATTTCGGGTTTGCGGGCCTGGCCTGCCTGAAGACGTCAGCCAGATTGCCGCTTTCAGCTGCTTCTTTTGCGAGTCCGAATCGTGCACTGCCATCAATGTCGCGGTTATCAAAGTTCCAGTTAGGAAACAGCCGGGTTGGTTCAAGCTTGCCTTTATGCAGGTGTACGAGTGCCAGCAGATAGGCGCGCGTGGCCAGAATGTCTTTTTCGGCATCGTGTGTGGTGTCTTGCTGCAACCGTTGCCAGTTTGACAGAAGGGTATATCCATAATCATCCGGATCAAGCCCGTCAGAGCGCAGGTCTCTCAGTGCTGCAAGAAGTGCCGTGAAGCGTTGCTCATCCCATAGTGGTGCCCAGTTTCTTTCGGCATAAAACTGCACGAGTGCCTGCGGCACGGAGGCATCGGAAACCTTCAGGGGAAGAGAACTGTCGACATAAGGTTCCAGGCGTATCCTGATTGCCTCGTCAACCGTGGATGCGGTACAGGCACTCCACAGAATCATGAGTGCAAAAGCAAGCAGGTACTTTGATTTCACGGTCGTTTCCTTGACAAGAGTGCAGGGGGCGTGGGGATGTCTGGCCCAGTATAGCGGCGTGATCTGCTTCAGTCTGCCTCGGCTTGTCTGGATGGGCCGCAGGCTCACTTGTTGTGATCTGGGGGCTTCCCCAATCCGTGTGGGTGATTTAGCGTCACCCGCATGAACGATACTGAACTTTACGCCAAGATGCTTGGCCTCCAGGCCCCCTGGCAGGTCACTGCCGTTGACTTCAATCCGCTGCAGCGCGCCGTGACAGTGTTCGTGGCTGCGGCCCAGGACTGGCAGTGGACCTGCCCGCACTGTGGCCAGCCCGTGCCCCGCTACGACAAGCGCCGCCGGCAGTGGCGCCACCTGGACACCATGCAGTTCAAGACCCTGCTCGATGCCGAGGTGCCGCGCGTGCAGTGCCCTGAGCATGGCGTGGCGCAAGTGCAGGTTCCGTGGGCGGAGCCTGGCTCTGGCTTTACCGCGCTGTTCGAGGCCATGGTCATTTATTGGCTGAGGCAAGCCAGCACCAAGGCAGTGGCGGAGGCATTGGATCTGAGCTGGAATGCAGTAGACGGGATTATGCAGCGAGCGGTACGCCGCGGACTGGCCCGGCGCGCCGATCTGGCGCCTGAGCATCTCAGCGTTGACGAGACCTCGTTCCAGAAGCATCACGAGTACGTGACGGTGGTGACCGACCAGCAAGACGGCCGCGTGCTGTACGTGGCCGACGAGCGCACCCGCGAAAGCCTGGAGACTTTTTACGCCAGCCTGTCAGAACCGCAGAGGGCCGGCATCCGTGCAGTGGCCATGGACATGTGGCCGGCGTATATCAACGCCACGCTGGCGTATGTGCCAGAGGCCGACCGCAAGATCGCCTTCGACAAGTTCCATGTTGCGAAGTACCTCGGCGATGGCGTGGACAAGGTGCGCCGTGAAGAACATCGCCGCCTGCTGCGCGAGGGCGACACGATCCTGAAGGGGTCGAAGTACCAGTGGCTGCGCAATCCCGGCAACATGAGCCGGGATCAGACAAACGAGTTCGCCGCCTTGCGCGACAGCCACCTGAAGACAGCACGGGCCTGGGCCATGAAAGAAATGGCCATGGACATCTGGCGCTACCAGCGACGCGGCTGGGCAGAGAAGGCCTGGCGAGAGTGGTTGGGGTGGGCGCAACGCTGCCGCCTTGCCCCGATGCAGAAAGTGGCGTGGACGATCAAGCAGCACCTCTGGGGCATTCTCAATGCCATCGTGCTAGGCGTGCACAACGGCCATGCTGAAAGCACCAACAGCCGCATCCAGCGACTCAAGGCCCGAGCCTGCGGCTTCCGCAACCGGGAGCGCTTCCGCAATGCGATTTACTTCCACTGCGGTGGGCTGGACCTCATGCCGGAAGGGGCTGAAGGCAAATGGCTACCCACCTGATTTGGTGATGCCCC
>JACCDZ011143836.1_pt1 | contig 30809 bp, 31 predicted proteins | sample 7449551 | NCBI WGS metagenome assembly JACCDZ01 (sample SAMN15323452, study PRJNA562643) | freshwater metagenome | isolation source: river surface water | place: USA:Blue River Watershed | collected 2017-08-18 | reverse complement strand
TGAGGGGATTTGATGTGAACACTTGGATCCCGAAAATCAGGATTCTCGAGGCATAAATATTGAAAAAAACTACGAAGTCCAGATAAACAGCGCGCTTGGCTACTCGCCTCAATCCCTAAATCGTGTAGCACCTTGAAAAATTCAAGAATGTGATTTTCTTCTAGCTCCAACGGACCCAAATCATGGTGTGGCGAATCTGCCATAAAAGTTGCAAATTTCTGCACATCACGCACATAACCGTCCAAAGAATGTGCAGAGAGGCCTCGCTCAATCTTCAAATAATTACCAAATGCTTGGATTTCCGTCGACCACATGAATGCAATATTGCTAGATTCCTGTAAATTTAGGCTAAATTTGAAATATAGCACAGGCATTGAACCATGGTACATAAAAAGATATTAATCCTGAATGGTCCCAATTTGAATTTACTTGGCACAAGAGAGCCCGAAATTTATGGACATCAGACCTTTGAACAGTTTCTCGAAATTTTGACTGAAAAATTCAAAGACAGTTTGGACATCGCTTATTTTCAATCCAACGAAGAAGGAGCCCTTATTAATAAACTTCATGAAGTTGGCTTTAGTTACGATGGCATTATCTTGAATGCAGGAGGCTATACACATACTTCCATCGCCTTAGGAGATGCGGTTGCTGCAATCAAAACACCTGTTATCGAAGTGCATATTTCGAATGTACATGCCCGGGAAGCATTCCGTGGACACAGTTATTTGAGTCCAAATTGCAAGGGAATCATCGTGGGGTTCGGCTTACGTGGCTATGAATTAGCATTAAATTCTTTCCAATAGACTATGCTTTCATTTTACCCCGGTCCTTCTAAGGTTCATCCGGAGGCCTTGGAATTCATCCAGGAAGCCTTTGACCAGGGTATCGTTAGCATTAATCACCGAAGTGCACGATTTGAAGCGCTACTTAAAGACACCTTGGAGGTATTGCATACAAAATGGAATATCCCCCCTGACTATACTATCTATTTTGTTTCTTCCGCCACAGAAGCTTGGGAAATTGTAGCTCAATCCTTGATTAAAAAGCAATCTCTTCATCTTTACAATGGCGCTTTTGGAAAAAAATGGGCGCATTATACCCAACAAATTTACCCACAGGCTCAAGCGATATCTTTCGATACACAAGCCAGTTTATCATCTGTTGGCCTTCCTTCTCTTACTGAAATCGATACAATTTGCCTCGTTCAAAGTGAAACATCCAATGGCACAGGCCAAACAATATCGCGTGCGCTGTATGGCGAAAGCTTAATTGCCGTTGATGCGACGTCATCCATGGGAGGTATCGAATTGCCTTGGACAGAAGCTGATGTGTGGTTGGCCTCCGTACAAAAATGCCTGGGTATCCCCGCCGGCTTGGGGATTATGATTTGTTCACCCAAAGCATTAGCTCGTGCTGAGCAATTAGGTCGTAAATCACATTACAACGACGTCTTATTGATGGAAGAAAATCGTAAGCGATTTCAGACCCATTATACACCCAATGTATTGAGTATTTACGTGCTAAACCGATTAACACATCAAATGCCCAATATACGTGTAATCGACGCGCAAACGAGGAAAAAGATAAAAATATGGGAAGAGTTCTGGCATACCAATACGGCTTGGGGACTTAATTGCCTGATTGAAAATCCTGAATTACGCCTGCCAACAGTATTAGCCTTACAAGGAGAGCCGACGCAAATTCAATTAATTCAACAAACTTGCTTAGCAGCAGGCATTGAATTAGGTAAAGGATATGGCGATTGGCAAGCGAATACGGTGCGGATTGCCAACTTCCCTAGCCATACAGAAAACGACATTCATACACTCATCAAGCTGTTAACACATGAACTTTAATTTCAAAGAAATCTTATCGTCATCACTGATTTTATTCTCGGTCATTGATATTTTAGGATCAATTCCCATCATCATCGATTTGCGAAAAAAGAATGGCAATATCCATGCGGAACAAGCCACCTTGGTATCAGGCTTAATCATGATTGGTTTTTTCTTTGCAGGGAAACTGATCTTACGCTTTTTTGGCGTGGATACGAACTCATTTGCCATGGCGGGAGCGTTGATTATCTTTTTGATTGGTTTGGAAATGACGCTCGGGCGCAACATTTTTAAATCGGAAGAAGTGCAAGAAGGATCCGCACATAGCATTGTGCCTTTGGCCTTTCCGATTATCGCTGGAGCAGGTACAATGACAACCTTAATTTCCTTGAAATCACAATTTGAGGAGGAAAATATCATGATCAGTATTTTGATTAACCTCATCTTCATTTACATCGTTTTACGCTCCAGCGTCTGGATTGAAAACAAACTTGGAAATGCGGGAACACAAGTTTTACGTAAAGTTTTTGGGGTAATCTTGATTGCCATCGCGATTAAAATCTTCAAAACGCGTTTAGGATAATGGCCAAAAAGCAGAAATATTACGTCATCTGGGAGGGCCACAAAAAGGGGATTTTCGACTCGTGGGCGGAAACCGAGAAAAACATCAAAGGTTTCCCCAATGCTCAATATAAATCTTTCGAGTCAAGACAAGAAGCGGAAGCGGCATCCAAGAAAAACTATTGGGCAAGCATAAATCCCAAAGCGACTAAAACTTCGAAACCTTCGGGCGCTATAGGAAATTTCATTGTTCCGAGTATATCCGTCGACGCGGCATGCGCCGGGAATCCCGGCATTTTAGAATATCAAGGTGTTAACACCGCTACGAAAGAAGTACTTTTTAAACGTGGCCCCTTTCCCGTTGGGACGGTCAATTTAGGCGAATTCCTTGCAATCGTTCATGGCCTTTCCTACCTCAAAAAATTAGACTGCCCATTTCCCCTCTATTCCGATTCAAGAACAGCCATTGCTTGGGTTCGCAACAAAGCCATTAAAACGAATTTGGAACGAAATGCGAAAACAGAGGACCTGTTTGTGTTAGTCGATCGGGCGATTGAATGGTTGAAGACCAATAGTTACACAACCAAAATCTTGAAGTGGGAAACGGAAGATTGGGGTGAAAATCCGGCAGATTATGGCCGAAAATAGATCCATTTTTCAGTTCAAACAATTTGCACTCGCGCACGGAAAGCCAGGCTTGAAAATAACGACGGAAGCCTGTTTGTTCGGAGCGTGGTCAGCGCAATTTCCCCAACAAAACACCCTCGACATCGGAACGGGCTGCGGACTGCTCATAGGCATGTTGGCGCAAGCCCACCCCCAAGCACAATTTACCGGCATTGAAATCCAGGATGATGTAGCCAAATTGGCCATGGAAAACATGCTTTCATTATCGAAGACGAAAATCCAGATTCAAGCAAAAGGACTTGCCGACTTCGCTGGCCAACATGATTTCATCATCAGCAACCCACCATTTTTCATCAATCATTTGAAAAACACGGATGCATCCAAGAATCAAGCGATGCACAGTGATACACTAAGTCCGGAGGAATTGGCAGAAGGCATTCAGCGTACGCTAAGTCCCGAAGGAAAATTCACCGTGCTCTACCCGCCGGTAGGCATGAAGCAATTCGAAGAGGCGGCCAATAAACGGGGACTTTACCTAAATCAAATCTGCGAGGTCAAACATCAAGCAACACACGAAACATTACGTTTGATGGCTCAAGGTTCGTTTCATGAGGGACAATTAGCAAAGGAGATACTTTGCATAAAGAATAGCGATGATACCTATTCCTCGGCGTTCATCAACTTATTAAAACCCTACTATCTGATATTCGACTAATTTATCCATTGAAATTTGTATTTTTGTTTGTTTGACGCCGAACTATGTTGCAGATATCCATTGTAGTACCCTTATATAACGAAGCTGAATCCCTTCCCGAATTGTGTTCGTGGATTGATCAGGTCATGCAGAAAAATCAATTCTCCTATGAAATGATTTTTATTAATGATGGAAGCAAGGATAATTCTTGGCTAGTTTTACAAGAGTTGGCGAAACAATATCCAACCGTTAATGGCATTTCATTTGCGCGTAATTACGGCAAATCAGCTGCTTTGCATGAAGGTTTCCAAAAAGCTAGCGGGCAAGTTGTCATTACCATGGATGCGGATTTACAGGATTCTCCCGATGAAATTCCAGGATTGTATCACATGATTACCGAGGAAGGATTTGACCTCGTTTCAGGCTGGAAACAAAAGCGTTTCGATCCGATATCCAAGACTATTCCAACAAAACTATATAATGCTGCGACGCGCGCATTATCAGGAGTTTACTTACATGATTTCAATTGTGGCTTAAAAGCCTACAAATTAGAGGTTGTCAAAACCATCAAATTATACGGCGAAATGCACCGCTACATTCCGGTGCAGGCCAAATGGAATGGTTTCACGAAAATTGGCGAAAAGGTTGTTCAACACCAAGCACGAAAATATGGGGTTACCAAATTTGGTTTGGAGCGCTTTCTATATGGTTTCTTGGATTTATTATCCATCACGTTTGTACAGACTTTTGGCAAAAGACCGATGCACCTTTTTGGCAGCTTAGGGATTTTGTCTTTCTTTTCTGGCTCCCTGATCACCCTATGGTTGATTGGCGAGAAGCTTTACAACATCGCGAATAACCTCAAGTATCGGAATGTCACCGACAATCCTTTGTTCTTTTTGGCATTAGTTGCCATCATTTTAGGGGTACAATTATTCGTCGCGGGCTTCCTAGGAGAATTGCTTATCACGAATTCCGATAAAACTACACAATACCAAATCAAGGAAGAAATTGCCTAATGTTACAAAATAATGACCTTAGTTGGCTTTCGCGCTCCGAACTACTCATCGGTGCAGAAGGTATCCAAAAATTACAAAACGCGCACATATTAATTGTTGGCCTCGGTGGGGTCGGCTCATTCGCCGCAGAGTTTATCGCCCGTTCAGGCGTAGGAACCATGACCATTGTAGATGGTGACGTCGTGGATCCAACCAATCGAAACCGACAATTACCTGCCTTATCCACAAACCATGGCGTTTCGAAAGCAAAAATCATGGCGGAGCGCTTAATGGCAATCAATCCAGCCTTGAAACTGACGAGTATTGAAAGTTTTTTGAGTCCAGAGGCTGCCAAAGAATTATTGGAACAAACCCGCTTTGATTATGTGATGGACTGTATTGATTCGGTTACGCCAAAGATTACCTTGTTAAAAACTGCTTATGATTTAGGCTATCGGATTGCAAGTTCGATGGGTGCCGGAGGAAAATTAGACCCAACCAAGATTCGTACGGCGGATTTGATGGACACGCGGGAATGTTATTTGGCATCTTTGGTACGCAAACGCATTCGTAAAATGAATGTAGGAAAAGGCATAAAAGCGGTTTTTTCGCTGGAAAAAGTGAAGGATGAGTCGTTGATTTTAACGGATGGTTCCAACTTTAAAAAATCAGCCTACGGGACTATTTCCTATTTACCTGCCGCTTTTGGTGGGGCAGTTGCGTCCATCGTGATTCGCGATTTATTGGACGAACCGATTCCCATGGAAAAACGTCTTAAAGCCTATAAAAAATGATCAAAATTGGCGTCATCAATGTATCGGACCGTGCCAGCGCAGGTATCTACGAAGACATTCCCGGCAAAGCAGTCGTGGAATTATTACATGAATATTTGACCTCTCCTTTCGAGGTTGTGTATGCGGTTATCCCCGACGAGCAAGCATTGTTAGAGGCCAAAATGATCGAAATGGCTGAGGAGGTTTGTCTTTTAGTAACCACAGGCGGCACAGGACCTGCCTTACGTGATGTTACGCCCGAAGCAACAGAAGCGGTATGCCAAAAAATGATGCCAGGATTCGGAGAATTAATGCGATCTGTGAGTTTGCAATATGTTCCTACGGCAATCTTGAGCCGACAAACGGCTGGCATTCGCAATCAAACATTGATCTTAAATTTGCCTGGAAAACCGAAAGCCATTCGCCAATGTTTGGAGGCTGTTTTTCCGGCTATCCCCTATTGCATTGACTTAATTGGAGGACCATTCTTGGAATGCAATGAGGCGAATATGAAGGCGTTTCGACCGAAGGGGAGTTAAGAGTGAAGAGTTAAGAGTGAAGAGTGAAGAGTTAAGAGTTAAGAGTTAAGAGTTAAGAGTTAAGAGTGAAGAGTGAAGAGTTAAGAGTTAAGAGTTAAGAGTTAAGAGTGAAGAGTTAAGGGGTTCTGATTAATATCCCTTAATTTTTCAAATATTTCCGCACTAAATCCCTGTCTGAAGTCTGTGTTTTTTTTTATAGACACGAACTTTCGCTTCCCTACGAACCTATTATATCCCTTCACTCTTCACTAATTCATCATACAAGTGCTTCGCCACCGGCCCTCGCTCCCCCGAACCAATCAATTGCCCATCAATTGCTAAGATAGGCACCACCCGTTTCGTACTTCCAGTCGTAAACACTTCGTCGGCCTGCATAAAATCCTCCAAACTACAACGCTGTACATAAACGGGATAATGTGTTCGCGCGATTTCTAACACCTTCATCCGGGTAATTCCTTCCAAAATATGTGCATCTGGCGTGTAAATCGCCCCATTTTTGACATAGAACAAATTACTTCGCGTCGATTCCGAAACACCATGCTGGGTTGTAAAATAAAGCAAATCATCTGCGCCTGCCTGCTTCATCTCAGAAATATGCCGGATTCCGAACGCATAATTCAGTGACTTAATATCAGCCATCTCACGAACAAACTCCTTGCTCAATAATCGCATGCCTTTTTCCGGGTCGGTAAACTGAAATACCCCTGGCAAAATCCATAGGTTTGAATGCTCAGCAGGTACATAGCCATTCATACTTTCGCCTCCTGTCAACACCATTTTAACGCCTAAACAAGCGTCCTTTGACATGGCAGCTAATTCATAAATACAGGCAGATAAAGCATCTGTTGAATAAGGCAAATTCAAACCCATTTTGGCAGCTGATCGTTCAAACCGCGCCAAATGATCCGCTAAAAAAACGGGGTTCCCATCCATGATCCGAAAAAAATCAAAGATGCCATAGCCACGCAAGAAACCAATATCCTTCACAGAAACATGCACTTCATCCACCGGCCTCCAAGCCCCATTAAACCAAATCGGGTAATCCATTTGCTTGTAATTTTGCTACTAATGTAATAACCTCTCGTGCTTCCGCCACATCATGCACACGTAAAATATTTGCACCTTGTTGGAGCGCAATCGTATGCAACACCGCAGTTCCATTCAAGGATTCCGCAGCTGTAATACCCAATGTCTTATAAATCATCGATTTACGTGAAACTCCTATTAATATGGGGGCACCTAAGGTTTTGAAACTTGATAAATGGGCCAACAAAGCATAATTATGATCGATGGATTTTGAAAAGCCCAATCCTGGATCAACGATTACATCTTTTGCCCCCAAAGCACGTAATTGTTGGAGTTTTTGAGCCAAATCAGACCAAACATCCGAGACAACATTTGGGTAATTTGGCACTTCGTGTACCTGATCAAAGGTACCCCGACTATGCGAAAGAATGTAAGGGACTTGATTTTGAGCGACCCATTCGAAGATTCCTGCATCCATTTGACCTGCACCGATATCATTGAAAATATCAGCACCGGCGGCTATCGCAGCTTGCGCCACAGATAATCGATACGTATCAATTGAAATCACCAGCGAGGGAAAATGCTGGCGTAACAATGTTATCACAGGAACAACACGATCAATTTCTTCTTCCACGGAAACGGGGTCAGCTCCGGGTCGTGTAGAATGTCCCCCAATATCGATAATTTCGGCTCCCAATGCGACCATACCCGCAACTCGTTCTAAGCAAACAGAAACATCCAAGGCCCGACTACCCGCATAAAAAGAATCAGGTGTTGTATTCAAAATACCCATGATAAGTGGCTTATCGAGGCTTAAGATTCGACCCTGTACGCGAATTGTTTGAATTGATGGAAAAAGAGCGTTCAAATCAACGAAATTTAGGATAATTTAAATATTTTTGTAGGCTATAATTAAAAAACTGACCCGTATGATCAAGGACTCCGCGCCTTCACAAACTGAAATCGAATATCGCCAAGTAATTTCATACTGCAAAGCCTTGTTTGATAAAAAAAACAAAGATTACGGTACCTCTTGGAGAATTTTACGATTGCCTAGTTTGACTGACCAAATCTTCATTAAAGCCCAACGCATCCGCAGTATTCAAGACAAAGGAGCGCAACGCATCGAAGATGGTATTGAGGGTGAATTCATCGGAATCATTAATTATTGCATCATCGCCTTGATTCAAAAATCACTTGAATCATCCGATCAAATGGAGTTTACTCCCGAAGAATTAAGTGCTTTTTACGACCAACAAGTGGAAACGACACTGGAATTATTGCGCAATAAAAACCACGATTACGGTGAGGCTTGGCGTGATATGCGCATCAGCAGCATGACGGATCTCATCCTCATGAAAATTTTCCGCACCAAACAAATCGAAAATAACCAAGGAGTAACATTGGTTTCGGAAGGTGTGGAGGCCAACTACCAAGATATGCTTAATTATGCTGTCTTCTGCCTGATTAAATTCAAAGAAGAAAAGCAAATGCAAATGGCCCAACAGCAATAAATCGGATGAAGCAATACCGTAACATAGCCACGTTTGTTTTGGTCGGGATATTTTTATTCTCCGGCCTCATCAAACTCAATGATCCTATCGGAACGCAATTGAAGTTGGAAGAATACTTCGAAGTTTTCTCCGTGGATTTCCCTTGGATGGCTGGTTTCTGGAAATTACTCATCCCGCAAGCCCTACTATTTTCCATCGGACTCAGTAGTGCTGAAATTGTACTCGCTGTTGCATTAGCCCTCAATTACAAATCAAAGAAGACTTTATACTGCTTCGTCGGAATTCTTATTTTCTTCAGCTTTTTGACGTTTTATTCGGCCTATTTCAATAAAGTTACTGATTGTGGCTGTTTTGGCGAAGCGATTAAATTGACACCTTGGACATCTTTTGGAAAAGACATTTTCTTACTTGTTTTGACCATAAGCTTATTCTTGACAAACAAAATCCAGCAAAGCAAACCGACGGGAAAGTGGGTAATTGCATCCGCTTTGATTAGTGTGGGACTGGGAACCTATTGCTATTTCTTCCTCCCGATTCAAGATGGATTGCCTTATGCTGTAGGCCAACATATTCCATCGAATATGAAAAATCGTGAAGCGTTAAAATTCAGCTATGTCTACAAAATCAATGGCAAAGAAGTCGAATTAACGGAGATGCCTACGGACCCGAAAGCTGAGTTCGTTTCCATGCAGGCAATCAACGAAAAAGAAGCACGACCTTTAATCACCGACTACCGTTTATGGATTGACGGAGATACGACGGATTATACACAAAAAATATTCCAGGGAGATCATTTGTTGGTCATCGTACCCAATGTCCACCATACGCGATTAGCCGCATTTGAAAGCATCAGCCGATTAGCGAAAACAATTAAGGTTCCCATGTGGTTAGTCAGTGCATCTTCTGATGAGGAAGTGAATGCCTTGCGTCATGAGTACCAATTAGCATTTCCTGCCTTATCGGCGGACACCAAAGTATTAAAAACCATCATCCGCTCAAGTCCTGGACTTTGGCTTATTAGCCAAGGAACCGTCAAAGGAAAATGGTCGGCCTATCGCCTACCAGACGCTGACGAAATTCAACAACGTTTAAAACAATAAGTGCAAGAATGAAGAATATCTATTTAGTTGGAATGCCCTCATCAGGAAAAAGTACATTAGGGAAAGAATTAGCAAGAAATTTAGGGTATAGCTTTACAGATATGGATAAATTGATTGAAACGCGTGAGCAAAAAACCGTTTCTGAGATTTTTTCAAACTATGGAGAAGCACATTTTCGCGAACTAGAAAAGAAGACTTTACGTGGCTTTCAGCCAAATCAATCCATGGTGATTGCTACAGGTGGTGGCATTCCCTGCTTCAATGACAACATGGATTTCATCAAAGAAAATGGTGTCAGCATTTTCTTAAATGTAGATGTAAATGATTTGGCAAAACGCTTGTACAAAGCGCAAGGAAATAACCGTCCTTTATTAGATAAAAGCCAAAGCGAAGAGGTGGTAATTGCCTCGATCAAAAAGACTTTTGAGGAGCGTTTAGCATATTACCAACAAGCCGACATCCAAGTGGATGGCGAAATTACAGTTAGTCAATTACTTTGGTTATTAGACCAATACCTTCCCGTTTAGAAGTAAATTCCACCCCCTAAGGTAAACTGCGTATTTGTTAATTTCAATGCGGCTGATGCATAATCGGCCGCATTTTTTAATACATAAGGCGTATAAGCATCCTTTCCTGTTCGTTGGACAACAGCAAAATCGACATAATATGCCAAGCCTCGATATCCCAAACCCGCAGAAAATTGGAGTTGATTTCGATCGATGGAATCATAGGTACTCGAAAAACCACTACCGTAAAGCGCAGCGCCACCACGTAATGTCCAAGCACTGGAAACACGGAATTCAGCTCCCACCTTCATATTCAACACAGCCTGGTAGTTTTTCGAAATTTGACTATTGTATTTGTCTTTAAACTGTTGGTTAGCATAGGGTCCTAACTCCGCAGATGAAACAGACATGCCTGAATAGTTAATCATTTCAACGTCAGCGCTTAGTAAACCGCGTTTCCCGAAGAAATAAGCCATCCCACCCGAAATTCGGAAGGGTGTTACCATTTGGTAAGTAAATTCATTCGGAGTTAATTTCACGGGTTTGACTTTCGTGATATAACCACCTGATACAGGAATCGATGAAACCTGTGGTGTCAACAAACCTGCCAGTTGCTCGTTTAACTGATCATAATAGGTGGGAGTTTGCACATTCAATGCCACACGAAGATTAGGCTTCAACTTATAAATTGCGCCCAACGATACTGAAATTCCTGAACCCGTGGTGATTAATTGCTCCTCTATACTAAAACCCGCTACATAGTTATTCCCTGGGAAACTTTCGTCCCAGCGTTGTGTATGAGTCGTATTTAATTTGGAGAAATGAACTCCTAAACCAATGTAAAATTGGTCTTGATAAGCTGCGCCATAACTGATATCCCACTGAGCTACAGAACCAGAACTTGTTCCATACCCAAATTGCTTGGTGGGTAAATTAGGCAAATAACGTTCAAATGGCGCTCCACCTGTGGTGGAGTTAGGGTTGATCAAATAAGCTTGATAAGCAGCCGCTTCAGGACTATCTGCAGTATTATAGTAAGGATCATATTCTTCATCCAAGGTTGCGCCCGTGGCACCTTTATCCCCTGCTTTTTGAATTAATTGATCTAAATATGAACTTCGATTATTCGTTCCTTCAATGGTCAAAGGCTGCGTCAAAACCACTTGACGGGAATACCCAATTCCAAAGGCCCCTCTCCAGGATGAGCTGGACAAATAATCCCCTGAAATCACAATACCAAAATTGGGCATATGAAATAAGTTGTTCGAACTATTCGTCGACTGGCTTACATATTCAGCATCTGTTGAAGACGAATGAACAGCAAAATTTAGTCCAATTTCAGAACGCGAATAGAACCCTAATCCGGCAGCATTACCTGCAATTGAACTTAAGTCCGCCCCCAAAACACTCTGACTTCCCCCCATGCCTTGCATCCGTGCTGAGCCCGTTACATAAGATGTAGAAAATTGTTTGGTCAACATCGGATAGGTATAGACCTGCGCGTTAGCCACGTAGCTTATCAAAACAAGCGTAAAATTTTTAAATAGATGCTTCATAGAAATTATCTTGGACCACGTGAAGAACCACCGTTGGAAGAGCCGCCTCCTCCACTATATCCACCGCCGGAGTAATTCGAAGAAGGCGAACTGTAGGATTCCGTCCTATTTTGACCATAATTTTGCCGTGGTGCGCTCGGTTGGAATTCAACATTTGAATTTCTCCGTGGTGCGGCTTGATATGGCGAATTCGTATACCCAGCATTTGAATTCACCCGTGGCTGATTCGTGCCTTGAGAATTATAGGTATTATTCCCACCACGAGGTGCATTGGAATAATTTTCACCCCCATATCGATTGCTGGAACCTCCATCCCGCGGTCCACGAATGTAACGAGGAGCTGGTTCTTGGGAATTCCCCACATTCGATTGATAGTAATTCCCTCCGTAATAATTTTGACCAAAGCCGTAATAGTAATTATACGATGGGCCATAGCCAAACATCATACCTGGTCCCACATATCCATAAAAGGGATCATAATATCCATAAGGACTCGAGTAGCCAAAGGAATTAAAGCCATAACCCAAGCCTCCAAAATATCCAAAATTCGCGCCCATCGAAAATCCTGAATAAAATGGATCGTTTAGACGCCATGCTTGTAATGGTGAATACCAACGATTTGAGAATCCCATACCAAAATTGATGTATGGATTGGAATACCAATTATTCCAAGGATTCGAAGTAAATACGCCTTGATTAAATCCCGAATTATAGCCTTGTTGGTATATCGCTCTCGAATTCAAATAATTCACATCCGCATCTTCTTGAATGACCGCAGCTTCCTCCTCTTGAATGATTTGTGCATCCTCTTCGAAATTCAAATAAGAAGCTTTCTTTTGCTTGGCTACTACCGCAGCAGGCCTCTGGTAACTATCATAAAGGTCATCCGAAACAAATGCTGTTTGTGAAACCGAACATGCATTTAATAGTGCAATCATCGCAATCAATACCGAGGCAATCCCTATATTTTTCATAAATTCAATGGATTAGGATCTGTGATTCGTTTCAATTTTTAAGTTCATGGTTTAATTCGTAAATTTAACCTTTGAAGCATTCAAAAAGTTTCAAATCAATTACCTACAAATTAACGAAATAAAAACCCACCTAGTACGATTCCCTAAAAATATATGAGTAAATCCTTACCGTCACGTGCCGAAAACTATTCAGAATGGTATAATGAATTAGTCAAAAGAGCTGATTTAGCCGAGAATTCAGCTGTTCGAGGCTGCATGATTATCAAACCCTATGGCTATTCCATTTGGGAAAAAATGCAACGTGCTTTGGATGATATGTTCAAGGAAACAGGTCATACGAATGCCTATTTCCCATTATTCATTCCCAAATCATTCCTTTCCAAAGAGGCTTCTCACGTAGAAGGTTTTGCCAAAGAATGTGCAGTTGTTACGCATTATCGCTTAAAGAACGACCCCAATGGTGGAGGCGTTATCGTTGACCCAGAGGCAAAATTAGAAGAAGAATTAATCGTAAGGCCAACTTCCGAAACGGTGATTTGGTCGACCTATAAAAACTGGATTCAGTCCTATCGCGACTTACCTTTATTAATCAATCAATGGGCCAACGTGGTTCGTTGGGAAATGCGTACCCGTCTTTTCCTTCGTACGGCCGAATTCCTATGGCAAGAAGGCCATACGGCTCATGCAACTAAAAAGGAGGCTATCGAGGAAACCGAGCAAATGCTAGAAGTGTATGCAGATTTCGCTGAGAACTTCATGGCCATGCCTGTTGTAAAAGGGATAAAAACAGCCAACGAGCGTTTTGCGGGTGCAGATGAAACCTATTGTATCGAAGCCTTGATGCAAGATGGAAAGGCTTTACAAGCGGGAACTTCCCACTTTTTAGGTCAAAACTTTGCCAAAGCATTTGATGTCAAATTCTTAAGTAAGGAAAATCAATTGGATTATGTTTGGGGAACATCCTGGGGTGTTTCGACCCGTTTGATGGGCGCCCTAATTATGGCTCATTCAGATGACCAAGGTTTGGTATTACCTCCCAAATTAGCCCCAATCCAAGTGGTTATCGTACCCATTTACAAAGGTGAGGAGCAATTGAATGCGATCATTGAAAAAGTAAATCCTTTAGTCAAAGCATTGCGCAAACGTGGGGTTTCAGTGAAGTTTGATACTTCCGACAACCAAAGCCCCGGCTTTAAATTTGCGGAATATGAATTAAAAGGCGTTCCCGTACGTTTGGCGATCGGGAATCGCGACATGGAAAATGGCACAATCGAATTAGCGCGCCGTGATACGCGTGAAAAAACGAGCATGGCTTTCGAAGGAATTGAGCAAGTTGTCATAGATACGTTGGAAGCTATTCAATCCAACATTTATGCCAAAGCGTTAGCATTCCGTACCGAGAAAACACATGTAGTGAACACTTGGGACGAATTCAATGCTAAATTGGAAGAAGGTGGTTTCATCTCAGCGCACTGGGATGGTAGTCCTGAAACAGAAGAGAAAATCAAAGAATTAACTAAAGCGACGATTCGTTGCATTCCATTAGATGCCAAAGAAGAGGCCGGCAAATGTATTCTAACTGGCAATCCGTCAAATAAACGAGTGTTGTTTGCGCGAGCTTATTAGAAAATTCCCCAAACTGAAGTCTGGGGTTAATGAACGATTTTAGAAGCCCCAGACTTCAGTTTGGGGCCTTCAAAAAACTATTTCACTAAACTTTCCAGCACCTCCAGCACCCGATCAATCTCCTCCTTCGTATTATTCTTAGAAAAAGAAAAACGAATCGCTGCCCCCGTCGCCGTCGGATTTAAGGCCGAAAGCACATGGGACCCAACTGATGTACCACTCGAACATGCACTTCCACCTGAAGCGGAAATTTTCTCAATATCCAATTGGAACAAGAGCATATCACCATCCGCAACACTCGGGAAACGAACGTTTAAAACCGTATAAAGGCTGTTATCCACTTCGCCCGACCGACCGTTAAACTGAATGCCCGGGAATCGTTTTACTAAACCTTCGATAAAATAGGATTTGATGGATTTAATATGCGTCCTATGTTCATCCATGTTCTCATATGCCATGCTTAACGCTTTGGCCAAACCAACCATCCCGTATACATTTTCCGTTCCTCCACGTTGATTTCGCTCTTGCGCTCCGCCATGCATCAATGGATGAAATTTCGCCCCTGCACGTGCATATAAAAACCCAATCCCTTTAGGACCATGGAATTTATGGGCAGCACCTACCAAGAAATCCACCGGCAAGGCCTGAACATCATGCGTAAAATGACCCATGGTTTGCACCGTATCCGAATGGAAAGTGGCGTTATATTGTTGGCACAAAGCACCCACCGCATGTATATCCAATAGATTTCCGATTTCATTATTCCCATGCATCAAGGACACAAGGGCATTCGAATTTTCAGCTAATAATGTTTCTAAATGCGCCAAATCAATATCACCTTGGGAATTGATTTGAACCAAATGCACCTTCGCCATCCCCAATTTCTCCCAAGCCTCCGCTGTATGCAAAACCGCATGGTGTTCTAAAGGTGATGTGATGATATTTTTCACCCCGCCGTATAAAACGGCCGACTGGATTACCGTATTATCCGCTTCAGTTCCGCCGGAAGTAAAGAAAATCTCAGCAGGGGATGCATTCAATAAGGTAGCAACAGCTTTCCGCGCCTTCTCCACAATCACTTTGGCTTGTCGGCCATGTGAATGTATCGACGAAGGATTCGCCGTAAAATGCTCAAACAAGGGTTGCATTTCCTGCCAAACTGCTGGATCTACCGGAGTGGTTGCCGCGTTATCGAGGTAAATAGGTGTTTTTGTTGTTGATGTCATGTTATACTTATTTGCCTGCAATCACTTCGATTACCTGCATGATTTGTTGGGCTAATCCAATCGCCTCCGCTTCCGTAGGTGCTTCCGAATAAATTCGAATAATGGGTTCCGTGTTAGATTTACGCAAATGTACCCAGCGGTCTGCAAAATCAATTTTCACACCATCAATCGTATTAACGCGTTCAGCTTTAAATTGCTCCGCCACCGTCGCTAAGATTAAGTCTACATTCAAATCTGCTGACAATTCTATCTTATTTTTCGACATGATGTAAGCCGGATATTCCGCACGAAGAGCACTTACTGTTTTGTTTTTATGGGCCAAATGCGTCAAAAACAATCCGATACCCACTAGAGCATCCCGACCGTAGTGCGATTCAGGGAAAATAACGCCTCCATTTCCTTCGCCACCAATGATTGCTTTTTCAGCTTTCATTTTGGTCACCACATTCACCTCGCCTACAGCGGCAGCAAAATACGTCCCGCCATGTTGAATCGTCACATCGGCTAACGCACGTGTAGAGGATAAATTAGAAACCGTATTTCCTTTTTCTTTGGCTAATATATAATCCGCAATGGCTACCAAGGTATATTCTTCACCAAACGGCGTACCATCTTCCGAGATAAAGCATAAGCGGTCCACATCCGGATCCACAACAATGCCTAAATCATATTTCCCCGTCTTCATTTCAGCGATCATCGCCGTAAGATTTTCTGGCAATGGCTCTGGATTGTGACCAAAATGTCCGTTAGGTTCTCCAAAAATCACATCCACATGCTGAACACCTAGGGCATGAAGTAATTGCGGGACTACGACTCCACCTGTGGAATTGACCGCATCAACAAGTACTTTGAAATTTTTCGCTTGAATAGCCTTTTGGTCTACCCAACGTAAACCCAACACGTGATCGATGTGTTGTTGGAGAAAACTCGAATCCTCCGTAACCTTTCCTAATTCTGTTACTTCAACAAAATTAAAATCGAGATTTTCTGCCAAACGAAGCAAAGCCTTTCCGTCTTCATCCGAGATAAATTCCCCTTCTGCATTCAAGAGTTTCAATGCATTCCATTGGGCTGGATTATGGCTCGCTGTAATGATAATTCCACCAGCAGATTTCGTCCAAGGTACCGCCAATTCAACCGTTGGGGTTGTTGACAGACCAATATCCAACACATTCCATCCCAGGCCGATTAAGGTATTGGAAACCAAAGAGGAAACCATCGATCCTGAAATTCGTGCATCTCGACCGATAACGATTTGATTGGAAATTGGATTCGTGCTTTTCAACCAAGCACCATAAGCGGCAGCGAAAGTCACCACATCAATGGGACTAAGTCCATCGCCAGGTTTCCCACCGATGGTACCACGAATGCCAGAAATAGATTTAATTAATGCCAAAACGGAATAAATTTAGGGTAAATAGAAGAATAAAATTAATGAGAAATTATCAGTTTCTCAAGTCCAATTTTCATCCGAACGGCGTAGCTTTGGCAAACCTCAAAGGATTGCCAAAGCTAAGACAAACGCTAACAGGGTGGGAAGCCCCTATTTGCCTGAACTCATTTTTTTTGTACATTTCAGCCACTAAACCTATCAACATGAATTCCCAGCGATTGGAAGCCCTATTGGCTAAAATCAGCTCACTCCACATGGCGGTTATCGGTGACTATGCTTTGGATTTCTATTTTGAATTGGCCGCACAATCGGATGAAATATCTGTAGAAACGGGGAAAACTGTCCAACATGCCTCAAGACCCAAAACCTATCTGGGCGGAGCAGGAAATGTAGCCAAAAATCTAGCTTGTTTGGGTGTTCAGGTGGATGCTTTTGGGATACGAGGAAATGATGTTTTTGGAAGAGAAATGGAACACCTAGCGCATCAACTCCAAATTAATTCCAAACAACTTCGTGTTAAAAACAGCATCGATACCCCCACATACAGCAAACCCATGGAGGCGGGCATTGAACAAAGCCGACTGGATTTTGGCACGCGGAATGATCGATTTCAAGAATTTTCGATTGATGTTATACATGAATTAGCCATTCATGCGAGTCAATACGACTGGATTGTCATTAATGAACAATTTCAGAATCCCTTGTTGAATCAAGCAACAATAGAATACCTCCAAAAGTTCGTAGGTGATGCTTGCATTGCCGACTTGCGTAGTCTCGGAAAATATGCGACACAAACACTCTTAAAAGTTAATGAGGCTGAATTAACGAAGATCATTGGCAAAACGAATAATTGGGAAGAAGCAATCAAACAATGGGTTTCTACTAGGCAAAAACCCGTGCTCGTAACTTTAGGAGAACATGGCATGATCTATGCCTCCCCTACAGATTTTCATTGGGAGAAAGCCATCCCTAAACATGGCCCCATCGACACGGTAGGTGCCGGAGACATGGTCGTCGCAGCATTCAGTGCAGCCCGAGCAGCAGGTGCTAGCATTCCAGAATCCTGCCAATTCGCCAGTTTAGCTGTCCATGTTTCCATCCACAAATTAGGTGAAACCGGCAGTGCAAATCCACAAGAAATAATCCTTACAAACCATGCAACAAGAAATTAAAGATTATACCGAAAACGCTTTATTACCCTTTTGGATTAAACGGACAATCGACCCAAAGCATGGAGGATTCATCACGCATTTCGATGAATTCGGGAATGATGCGGGAGACGACGAGAAATCACTCATCGCGCAAACTCGTTCCATCTTTACCTATTCACAGGCATATCGCCACGGATTTGGAGGGCCCATCATGCTTGAAATGGCCCAAAACGGTGTCAAATTTTTACTAGATCACATGTGGGATGCCACACATAGCGGCTTCTATTGGATGGTTGACCGTTCAGGCAATCCCTTGAATAAACAAAAAATCGGCTACGGACATTCCTTTGTCATTTACAGTTTAAGCGAATATACCCTCGCCTCAGGCGATCCCATCGGCCTTGCTTATGCGGAAAAGGTTTTCGACCTCTTGCAAAAACATGCCGTTGATACTTATCATGGTGGCTATTGGGAATTTTTCGACGAAGATTGGTCGCTAATGGGCCCAGGCTCTCCCGGCGGAGATCGCAAGACACTCGACGTCCACATGCATTTGATGGAAGCCTTCACGACGCTTTATGAAGCGAGTGGAAAGGAATTACACCGTCGGAAGTTGGAAGAAGTCATCGAAATTCTCATCCATAAAATCATGCACCCCGTCACAGGAACTGGAATCCCGCAGTTTTGGGCAGATTGGTCGGTCGCCCCTCAAATCAAATTCGACGTAGTTTGGGGTTGGGATCGCTTCGCCGATGGGGGTCAAAAAGCCTCCTCGACCGACAATACCTCCTACGGACACAACGCAGAATTCGGTTGGCTCCTGATGCATGCCATCAGAATCGGCGGCTTTGACCTCGAAAAATACCGCCCAAATTTAGAAAAAGCGTTTTACCATGCCTTAGACCATGGCATCGACTGGGAACATGGGGGCGTCTTTGTGGAAGGTTCTCATACGGGCGAAGCGACGGATCATGAAAAAGAATTTTGGCAACAAGCTGAAATGCTGATTGGGATGCTGGATGCTTACAAATTAACAAAAGATGAACGCTTCTTGGAGGCTCATATGCAGGTACATCGTTTTGTCTTCGATAAGATGATTAACCGCAACACGGGTGAATGGTGGCCGCTGATGACCCGTGAGGGTGAACCCATCTGGCGACACATGGCGCATAATTGGAAAATCAATTACCACAATGTGCGATCGATGATACTTTCGTATGAAAAACTGGGGGAGATATAAATCAAAAAAGCTCATCATAACGATGAGCTTTTTCTGTGTTGACCTACCAGGACTCGAACCTAGAAAACCAGAACCAAAAACTGGTGTGTTACCATTACACCATAGGTCAATACCAAATTGTGATGCAAAAGTAAGGCCTCGCTCCCAAAAAATCAAACATCGCTTAAAAAAAATCAAATTATTTATTGCGCGAGAAACCTAACTCCTCATAATCAACAAATTAAACAAGTTCCATGGAAGCCACCAAAGCCTCCCCATGGATTTTCTTAACCAATCCTTGCAATACTTTGCCTGGCCCACATTCAATAAATTCAGTAGCTCCCATGGCCACCATGGTTTCGACCGACTGTGTCCAACGAACCGCACCGGTTAACTGAGCAATCAAATTCGCCTTGATTTCCGCAGGATCTTGCGAAGCTTTGGCATTCACATTTTGAACAATCGGACAAATAGGTCTCAAAACCTCTGTTGCCTCGATCGCCGCTGCTAATTCAACGCGCGCAGGTTCCATGAACGGCGAGTGAAATGCACCACCTACGGGTAGTGTCAATACACGCTTCGCTCCAGCTTCTTTCAATTGAATACCTACCGCCTCAATACCTTCTACTGAACCCGAGATAACTACCTGACCAGGACAATTATAATTTGCCGCAACTACAGCAGGCCCATAAGCCGCACAAATATCTTCAATCGTTGCATCCGGCAATCCTAAAACGGCAGCCATCGTACTCGGCTGAATTTCACAAGCCTTTTGCATGGCTAGAGCACGTTTGTACACTAATTGCAATCCATCTTGCCAAGCCAAACCACCTGCGGCTACTAAAGCAGAAAATTCACCCAAAGAGTGCCCTGCCACAACCGCTGGAGCAAAATCCTTTCCCAATTTCGCGACTAAAACAGCATGTAAATAAATAGCCGGCTGCGTTACGCGCGTTTGCTTCAACTCTTCCTCTGTACCCGAAAACATAATTTCAGACAGCGAAAAGCCTAATATAGCATCCGCTTCATCGACAATGGATTTAGCTGCAGCGTAATTTTCATATAGATCCTTTGCCATTCCTGGAAATTGAGAACCTTGACCTGGGAAAACATATGCTTTCATTTGTTATTTTTTTTATAATTTTGACATTAATTCAAGCGACAAATATAATCAAAGTGGTTTGACATCCCATTTTGAAACCCAATAATACAAATGAATAAATACATTCATCTATTTTTCATTAGCCTTCCTTCTTTCATCCTGCTTTTAGCATGTGAAACTCAAAATATAACTCCCAAACCTGTTGATACAGGCACCCAAGTTACCTTTGACATCGCAAATTGTCGGAAATTTGTCCAACGAAATAACAATAATGAAGGTGAAATTTTTATCACAGGTAGCACAAATGCTACATTCACCTCAGCCAAAATCAAATTCAAAAACTTCCTAGGTGGTCAAGAGACAGGGTGGTTACCCCTGACTAATGACGGAGGTAATAAATTCAGTGGCAGTTTCGTCTTAAAAGGTGGCGGTTATTACCCACAGGTCATAATCGAAAATTCTAACCAAGTATTAGAAGATACCTTAATGCTTTGGAACTTTAAAGTAGGTGAAGTTTTTGCCATTGTTGGACATTCATTGGCGGAAGGACAAGACCCATATAATATCGACTTATTTGATAAACAATGGTGTGAAGTCGTAACCTGGGAGGGTGGCAGAAATGCTTTTTGGGGAAGATTAGGAGACATTTTAAAAACACGACTAAACGTCCCGATTCGGATATATAATACAGGAATTGGTGGCTCTAGCTCATTACAATGGGGAAACTCGGCCTGGGGACTTCCTTTTGAAAGCCCCATATTTGATTGGAAAAATCGATACCCATATCAGTTTTTCGAGAACAGAATATTAAATGACTTCCCCAAAACAGGGCTTCGGGGGATATTGGTTATGCATGGCGAAAACGATATCAACCTTACCCAAGATGAAATCGTAGAGGGCACCAAACTATACATGAAAAAAACTAGGGATTTATTAAACATGCCCGATTTGACCTTTTTTGTGGCCAAATGCAATAGAGGTTCAGATAATGAAAAGGAGGTTAAAGTACGCGCTGCACAAAAAAGAATCCTAAATGAAATTCCCAACACAATCGTTGGTGCAGATTTAGAGTCACTCACGGAGCCCACATTCAGATATGACGGAACGCACTTCAATTTTAAAGGAATTGAATTTGCTGCAAATAAATGGGGAGAAGCTTTATTGGATTCTTATTTCAAGACGGTTAAGCCACTTGAGCGTACAAAATAATCAACATGTTACCCAATTTAATCGCCATACAGAGCAAATTCAATCAAAAAATAAATAACTGTTTTGATTCAAATTGGGGAATCTTAAAACTTACCTTGATCATTTTTGCGTGTTTTTCCTTCATCTATTTTCCCGAAATAATCTACAAAAGGACATCCGGCGCATGGCTATCTCAAGACCATACTATTCAAAATTTTGTGAATGCCAAAATTCAAAATCCATTTAAAGCTTTCAATAACTTACATGTCGGAGATCACCTCCGCAAAAGAGAGTTAAGAATTACGCCTTACCTACTTGGGAAAGTATTACGTGTGGAGGCAATCAAATTATTTTATCTTCAAGCACTCCTACTATTTCCTATATTTATTTTTCTTTGTTTAAAAACAATTACCGAGCTTAGCAAAGACCGTATTATTTCTTTTTGGGCAACATTAACTCTATTGGGAACCTATGTGGGGAACTCATTTACTTACGATACTTTTTTTTATGATTCTTATGCATTTCTAGGGTTAATTGCTGCTTTTTTCTTTCGAAAAAACTGGATACTTATCCCGATTTTATTGTTGACGTATTTTGTTGATGAACGCAGTGTAATTCCCTCGGCTGCAATCATTATCATAGATAAGCTTGACAATACAAAGGGATACATGAAATCGATTATTAACAATCGCACCTTTGGGTATTTAGCTCTTGCAATATTCCTATATATACTTTCTCGAATTATTCTCTACCTGAACTTCAACTTGTTCACTCCTGCTGGAAAAGGTAGCGGCATTATATTATTTACAGCCTTTAGATTCGGATTGAAAATTCCAGGAGCCGTCTTTTCTGCGCTAAAATTGAATTATTTACTGATTTTCTTAGCAATTAGCCAATTTTTCAAAACAAAAAAATGGCTGTTTGCCTTCATCTACATCAGTATATTTTCGTTAATTATTATCATTTCCTTTGCAGTCGAAGATGTGACTAGAAGTCTAGCTTATGGATTCCCTTTAATATTAATCTTCTATCAACTATTAAGTAAAAATTCCACGCAAAAAGAAAACAATCGGCTTTTTGTGATGGTCATTGCAGTAATCAATTTGCTACTTCCAACTTACACACTTCTGCTAAAACTTTACCACGTCCCCATTTTCAACTGGATTAATCTTTTTTAATTACAAAATCGCATGCTTGCGATTTCCGATGGCGCGCCACCCAATCATAGCCCAAGTCTAACCAACTATCTGGCAACAAAAAAATCATTCGCAAAGGCTGTGCATACCAGCGTGCCTTCCGCAAAACCACCGAAACAGCCTTCGATTTAATGTACAATTTTCCCGCTGAAATAACTTTGATACTATCAATGGACCAAAGCGGATTCATAGACCAATGTATTAAAACTTCATCCCCTACACTCCCTAATGGCAAAATATCCAAACCTGGCTTACATAAACGACGTAAGAGTTTGGATGCCCAAAGGCAAAAAGTACAGTCCCCGTCAATGATTACCAACATCTTATTTAACAAGTTCTAACCAACCCTTTAATTGTTTCTTTGCCTTTGTTGCATCGACCACATCAAAGTCAATATCCACCGTGTAAAAATAAGTTCCCGATGCAAGCGCCTGCCCACTCATCGAACGACCGTTCCAACCAAATCCATTTAATGCACCTGCATATTCATACACTAAAAGCCCATAACGATCTACTATTTTGGCTTTTACCTGTTTGACAAATCGAGGACAATACATGGCTTGAAAAACGTCATTCTTTCCATCCCCATTCGGGCTAAATAAATTCGGTAAATCAAAAGAAGGACAATTATCCACACAAACAACATTACTTTTAGGACTTTCTACTCCCGATGAATTCACGGCCACAACATAATAACACGCGATATGTGATAATAGATTCTTATCAACATATGACAGGTTTTCAGTCTCTACCAATTTAACAAATGGGTCTGAGGCCGACTTCGCCCCATAAACTCGATACTTTTCAATGTTGGGATCACAGGTGCCAGAAACAACGGCTTTCCAACTCAGCACATTAGATACCATAATCGATTCACAATTCGATGTTTGAATGCCACAATCAGGAACTGACACTTCTAAAATAGGTGCACAAGGCGTGCTTAAGACGGCTAATGGTTTCAAGCATACCTTTTGAGATGCATTTTCAATGCGCATCGCAGGTAAGCCTTCTCCATACCGACCTACTGTCTGGACATAATAACAATAGGTTGAATCCGCCGAAAGTGACACATCGAATTTCCCATCCGCCGGAATAAAATCCGTCCCGATATCTGTAAATTGATACGTTCCTGGCCCCGCAACCGAGACATCCGATATCTGATTAAACTTTCCTGAACCTTTATACGTTTCCCGATAAACACGATGAACCTGAAAGTCATTCGACCAAGGCACCATAGCAGTCCAAGTTAATTTCACGGATTTAACAGCCGTTTGCGCTTGTAATCGAACAGAACTTGCAGGTGCTGGGCTATCTAAAAATTTTAAATTCCCATGAGCTGTATAATAAAAATCAACTTGATAACGATAAGCCTTATCTGTTGTATTCAACGTCTTATCCACAAACAGTGTATCCGTTGTCACACCTACCTCCGCAAATTGAGTACCTGTTTGTCCCTCTGCTCGTTTGACACGATATTGATAAGGCGCCCTGTAAACAGACGTATCTAATTTTAAAGGTTTCGTCCACCGCACCTGAATTTCACCTTCGGACACATCTGTTTTTAGTACACTCGCTTGCGTCATCAAAGGTGCCGTAGAAGGAATAAATGCGCAAATCGACTCAGACATGGGACTGTAATTCACAAGCCCTTTCGAATTTTGAAATTCTACCACCAAAACATACGAATAATTGGTATTCTTCAATAATCCCTCTCCCCCATTCTTATCTGTAAATGTAGTAACATCGATCCCCACTTCCCCAATTTTCACAAAACCTGTAGCCGTCATTCCCGTGGCACAGCTAGCATTTACTACAGGACTACAAGCACCTGTCCGACGGTAGATAATAGTTTTGGCACCCGGCAAAGCACAGGAAAATGAATTCCACGCCAACAAAGCATTGGCACCTTGTAACACAACTTTTAATCCTTTGGGCGCCGGCGCAATAACTTGAATCTTCCAAAGCTTTGAATCCACCAGTTTTACCCCATTCCCTACCGTGATTGGCGGATTGTCCTCAACTTTAAAAAGTACATCATAGGTTTCCTTACGAATATGTTGGCAGGCAGTCTGCCATCGAAACGTCGCCTTCGCAGGGGAATTCTGTTTAGCAATCGAAGCAAAAGTAGCAAAAGGTTGTTTGACAGCATAAACCGAATCCATCGCATATACATTACCAAAACTATAAATAGTCAAAGGATCCACACGCCCTGTCTTCGATGGGACATCCGTTGCCGTAATACTCTCATTAATTAAAGCACCCGCCTGTACACAAACATCTGGTGGAACAGTTAGTTTAGGCGCTTTATTATCCACATCCTTTACCTCGATTTGCATATCACGCACCGTCTCAGAAATCTTCACCCCATTTCTCCATTCCTCAATAATGAAAGCACAATTATATAGACCTAATTCTTGTGGGGCATCCCAAAGCAGATCGCCTGATATCGGATTAATTGAAAAACTAGATGGCGATGCAGACACCTCATTCGGTTGTCTAAAATTAGGTGCTGTGATTCCCCGACTCGTCGGATTACATGTCTCCGAATCACCCGTACGTGATACAGATAATCGATAAGCCAAACTATCCCCTTCCGCATCCACGGCATTGGGATTGTGAATAAAGGGTTGGCCTACTACAGCAGTTAAGTCAACCGCAGGATTTAACAACAAAGGAGTTGAATTTTGACCTAAACCTGAATTGATAGAAAAGATGGTCTCAACATAAAATGGCACCTCGACAGAACGGGTCATGTTACGTACCCCATCGTTTCGATTCGGAATAGCCACAGACACCTTGTAAAAGAGTGCAGGAGCGGGATAAGTATATTCTACTTTATATACATTTTTAAGTGTACCATTACCGATATCTACAGGTGTTCCGCAACAACGTTTGGCCTTAATAATGGCTGATCCATCACCAAAGCAAAAATTGACATCAACTTGATCCTGATTCGCCCGATTGTTTTCAGTGTAGGTCGTCAATGTAAATTCATAAGTCAATGTTTTATCTGAAATTCGCCTAACTGTAATTTCACCTCCCTTTAAGTGTGTGGCCCAAGCAGCACTTACCGAAAAAACGAGCATGAAGATGATTAAAATATATTTCCGCATAAAACATTTGTGTCAGTTAGCAAGTTACTAAGGCAAAATTAAAATCGTAAAAAAAACCATTTTTTTACGCGATTAATTTGATTGACAAGCGATTGGATTGTAGTTTTGAAGGCTAAAATTCAGTAGCACAGTTCTTATTGTTCGATCGCTCTGAATATTTTAACTAAATCTAATAACCTAATTTATGGCTTGGCTAGCAAAATCTCTTAATTCATCCCTTGGAAAAAAGCTTCTCATGGCAATTACAGGCCTATTTTTGATTAGCTTCCTATTAATTCACTGCGGTTTGAATGCAACCATCTTCTTGAATGATGGTGGTGTTACCTTTAATGAAGGTGCTGAATTCATGGCACACAATCCAATCATCCGTACAATGGAAATCGTTTTATTTGGCGGATTATTGTTGCACATCTTCGACGGCCTGCGCCTTTGGTTCGACAACAAGAAGAAACGCCCAGTCGCTTATGCCGTGGTGGACGGCGCGGCCAACAGCAAATGGTACTCCCGTTCGATGGGTCTTTTAGGTACATTGTTGCTGTTGTTCTTAATTATTCACTTAAAGCATTTCTGGTATTTCTCACGCTTAACTAACAATTTGACAGAAGCGCATACGCTATACAATGAAATGCAAGTGGTTTTTGAAAGTCCAATCGTTGTGGCGATTTATGTATTAGGTTGTATTTCCTTAGGCTACCACTTGTTACATGGTTTCCAAAGTGCATTCCAAACAATTGGTTGGAATCACCCCAAATATACTCCAACCATCAAGGCAATTGGTGCGATTTATTCGATCATCATTGCTGCTGCTTTTGCTGCAATGCCTATCGCCTTCTATTTCAATTTGATTCAATAATTCCTCAGCTGATACAATTATGACAAAATTAGATGCTAAAATTCCAGAAGGTTCGCTGGCCGAAAAATGGACCAAGTACCGCTCAAGCGTACCTTTAGTTAACCCAGCTAATAAACGTTCACTTGAAATTGTGATTGTTGGTTCAGGTTTAGCCGGTGCTTCTGCAGCAGCCTCATTAGCTGAGTTAGGATATAAAGTAAAAGTATTTTGCTTCCAAGATTCTCCTCGTCGTGCGCACTCGATCGCTGCACAAGGAGGTATCAATGCTGCCAAAAACTATCAAAATGACGGTGACTCTGTTTTCCGTTTGTTCTACGATACCATTAAGGGGGGGGATTACCGTGCAAGGGAGGCAAACGTACATCGTTTAGCAGAAGTGTCTGGAAATATCATCGACCAATGTGTTGCACAAGGTGTTCCTTTTGCGCGTGAATATGGCGGATTACTTTCAAACCGTTCATTCGGTGGTACGCAGGTACAACGTACGTTCTATGCGGCTGGACAAACAGGCCAACAATTATTGCTAGGTGCTTATTCAGCCTTGCAACGCCAAGTGGGTATGGGTAATGTAGAATTATTCGCACGTCATGAGATGTTGGACGTTGTGATGGTCGATGGCAAAGCACGTGGTATTATTGCACGTGACCTGGTTTCAGGCAAACTAGAAAGACATTTTGGTCATGCTGTTTTGTTATGTACAGGCGGATACGGAAACGTATTTTATCTGTCAACAAACGCGATGGGCTCAAACGTAACAGCCGCTTGGAAAGCGCACAAAAAAGGCGCCTTCTTCGCGAATCCATGTTACACACAAATTCACCCAACATGTATTCCAGTTTCAGGCGATCACCAATCCAAGTTAACGTTGATGTCGGAGTCACTTCGTAATGACGGACGTATTTGGGTTCCTAAGAAACAAAACGATACGCGCAAGGCGATTGACATTCCTGAAGAGGAAAGAGATTATTACTTAGAGCGTCGTTACCCTGCGTTTGGTAACTTAGTACCTCGTGATATTGCATCACGTGCCGCGAAAGAGCGTTGTGATGCAGGTTATGGAGTAGGAGCCTCTAAAATGGCCGTTTACTTAGATTTTGCTGCTGCCATCATCCGTTACGGTAAAGGAGAAGCAAACAAGCGTAACCTTCACAATCCATCCGATGAAGAAATTCAAGCGATGGGTAAGGAAGTTGTGAAAGAGAAATACGGTAACTTATTCGATATGTACAAGCAAATCACGGGTGAGAATCCATACGAATTGCCCATGCGTATCTATCCGGCGGTTCACTATACGATGGGAGGTCTTTGGGTTGATTACAACTTGATGACAACAATTCCAGGTTTATATGCCTTAGGAGAAGCAAACTTCTCGGATCACGGTGCGAACCGTTTAGGAGCATCAGCCTTGATGCAAGGTTTAGCAGATGGCTACTTCGTCATCCCTTACACAATTGGAAACTACCTAGCATCTGAAATCCGCACGCCAGCGATGTCGACGGATTCTGAGCCATTTGTGGCAGCGGAAAAAGAAGTACGTGGTCAATTGGAGAAATTGATGAATATCAAAGGAACCAAACCAGTCGATTACTTCCACAAAAAATTAGGTTTAATTATGTGGAACAAATGCGGAATGGCGCGTAATGAAAAAGGCTTGAAAGAAGCAATCGCTGAAATTCAAGCATTACAGAAAGAATTCTGGTCGAACGTTCGTATTCCAGGCGAGTTAGACAACTTGAATCCTGAATTAGAGAAAGCTGCACGTGTGGCTGATTTCTTAGAATTAGGCGAATTAATGTGTATCGATGCCTTGAACCGCAACGAAAGTTGTGGAGGTCACTTCCGTGAGGAATTCCAAACTGAAGATGGTGAAGCATTACGTGACGATGAAAATTTCGCATACGTAGCTGCTTGGGAAAACAAAGGAGATGGAAAATTCGAACTACACAAGGAAGAATTGAAGTACGAAAATATCAAAATTGCTCAGAGATCTTATAAATAATTCGATACAATGGAAGGACATTTAAACCTGACACTCAAAATTTGGAGACAAAAAAATGCGAACGTCGCTGGTAAATTCGAAACTTACCAAGTGAGTGGCATCTCCACAGATATGTCATTTTTGGAAATGATTGACGTGTTAAACAACCGTTTGATCGAAGAAGGAGATGATCCAATTGCATTTGACCACGATTGCCGCGAAGGTATTTGCGGTATGTGCTCCATGTACATCAACGGCCGTCCACATGGACCGAACCGTGGGGTTACAACTTGCCAATTGCACATGCGTTCTTTCCAAGATGGTGAAACCATCACGGTTGAACCTTGGAGAGCAAGCGCTTTCCCAGTGATCAAAGACTTAGTTGTGAATCGTTCTGCCTTTGACCGCATTATCGCGGCAGGTGGATTCGTTTCTGTAAATACAGGTAATGCACAAGATGCAAACAACTTGCCTATTCCAAAAGAAGATGCAGATGATGCTTTCGCAGCAGCTGCTTGCATCGGATGTGGGGCTTGTGTTGCCGCTTGTAAAAATGCATCTGCAATGTTGTTTACATCCGCTAAAATTTCGCAATTAGCCTTATTACCGCAAGGTAAAGTAGAAGCTGCGAAACGCGCTGAAGCGATGGTTGCTCAAATGGACGAAGAAGGTTTCGGGGCTTGTTCAAACACAGGTGCTTGCGAGGCTGAATGTCCTAAAGGCATTTCGTTAGAGAATATCGCACGTATGAACCGCGAATTCTTCTCAGCTACCTTTTCTTCGAAGTAAAACTTAATTTGATGGCCCCTGAATGCAATTTCAGGGGCTTTTTACGCCCTTGTTTTTAGAACCCACCCATTCCAAATCTAATCAAAAATTTCCCGCCCTGGGCTGGATTGAAGTCGTTTGTGGCTCAATGTTTTCTGGTAAAACGGAGGAATTAATTCGCCGACTGAAACGTGCCAAAATCGCTCAATTGCGCGTGGAGATTTTTAAACCCGCATCCGATACACGTTACCACGACGAAGACATCGTTTCACATAATCAAAATTCCATCCGCTCCACGCCTGTTTTAAGTGCTGGTGAAATCCTATTATTAGCGGGAGATTGCGATGTTGTAGGTTTGGATGAGGTACAGTTTTTCGATGACTCAATCGTAGAGGTTGTAGATGCCCTGGCCAATCAAGGCAAACGTGTGATTATCGCAGGTCTTGATATGGACTTCAAAGGGAACCCATTCGGCCCCATGCCTAAATTAATGGCCATTGCCGAGTATGTCACGAAAGTGCACGCAGTTTGCGTACAATGTGGTGCCGTGGCACATTATTCTTACCGCATCGTCGACAAAGAAGAAACGGTTTTACTCGGCGAAACAGAATCCTATCAAGCACGTTGTCGGGCTTGTTTTCATGCCGACTTCTAATCATGCCCAAAGACCCGCATTTCAAAAAAGTATTCCAACGAATCAAGGCGAAAAAGCCGAGGGATTTGGATATGCAATTTGAGAAGGCACATGAACAAGTATTTGAAAATTTGGATTGTTTAACCTGTGGAAATTGTTGCAAAACGACAAGTCCTATGTGGAATGAAACGGATATTCAACGCGTGGCACATCTATTGAAAATGAAAGTGGCGCCATTCTTGGATCAATACTTGATTAAAGACGCGGATGGTGATTGGGTCTACCCAGCGGCTCCCTGTCCCTTTCTAACATTGGAAGACAATACCTGCCAAATTTACGAACACCGCCCAAAGGCTTGTCGGGAATATCCCCACACCGACCGCAAAAACATGTTGGGCATCATGAATCTCACTCAAAAGAATGCGCTCATCTGCCCTGCCGTCGCGCAAATCATGGAAAAATTGGAGCGAATTTACAATTGAGTTCCTATCAGATTTGAAATTGCCATGAAAAATCAAGAAATTAGTCCTTCAATTTAATAGGATACTATGGCAGCAGCAGAATATTTAGGAATTGACGTAGGAGGTACCGGCGTTAAAATGGGCATCGTTCATTCGGACACCGGCCAAATCAGCAATTTCCAAAGCTACGATACC
>JACCDZ011246449.1_pt1 | contig 30815 bp, 33 predicted proteins | sample 7449551 | NCBI WGS metagenome assembly JACCDZ01 (sample SAMN15323452, study PRJNA562643) | freshwater metagenome | isolation source: river surface water | place: USA:Blue River Watershed | collected 2017-08-18 | reverse complement strand
TTTCTCAGATTATTCTCGACGCCAATCATCCAGGAAAACAATCCAATCAGGTGATCAACGAACTTTGCCCAGGCTTACTGAATAATTCCCGCAGCGTGATTGAGCTCTTTGCTCACTGGCTAAATGACTGCATGGGGCAGGCGGATTTGGGCACGAGAGAGAGTAATCCAAAAGCCCTCGTTCGCCTTAATAGTATGCTAAACGAGCTTTGCTTGCGCTTTTTACTAAGCCCGCACAATCAAACGCTGGTCAACCGTTTTACTGATCACATGCACCACGCGATACAGTGGAACCGGGCTTATGATAATTTGCAGCGGAAATCATCTACTTTAAGTCAAAAAAGTGGCACTGCATTCATAGTTAACGAAATAAATAACGCTATTGCCAAGTGCAAGTCATTTGACTATCCGGCCTATGTTATTGGTCGCGCAGAAATTACACTGAAAGGGGCTGTTGGCCACAAGATCAGAGAGCAATTTTATCCGCCCACAGAGAGAAACGCTACGAAGTTCAACTTTCCGCTGTCAGAAAGCGCAAAGGTTCGACTGGCCAACGAAAAGTCCTATTTGGAACATGCTACGACCAATGACCTAGCCAAGCGCATTATTCATGAATTGCGTAGCCATAACCTGGCCAAATGCGATATCGAATATCCTGTATATGGGGTTGATAGTATTTACGCCCTCATTCCCTGGATGATTAGTCAGTGCCAGCAAACACCATCAGAACTAGAGCGACCACTGGAGAATCAGCAAGCACTTGAAGCGATGAAGACGCAAACTGATGAGATGAAACAACTCATCAAGCGCCTAGATAGAATCTCATCCAATGAAATAACGCCCATCGCCAGTTAGAAAAAGTCACAAGTCGAGATCATAACCCAGCAATTCCCTTTTTTGTTCGGGCTTTATTTTCACGGATGACAGTAATTTGTCCATGCCATAGTATTCCGACAACACTTTCACTTGTTTTGCGTCCAAACGCTTACCCGTTAAATCTTCCAGAGAAAAAGTGGCGGCAATATATTTAGCCCCCAGTTGCTGGCTGGCTTTGCAATTTTCCTTGTTGACCAAACGAAGTGCCGAATCAAGTCCGTGCGGCAGGGCGAATAAAGGTTCAACAGGATGGAAATCAGACAGTAGGCGCTTTAGTTCGTCCACGGAGATGTCTTCGATAACATTGAAGCCTCGCTGTAGGAAGTGCCATTTAAGGTCATCCGTCTTTAAGTGTTCTGGCGTATGTCGGTACAGCTTGAGGTGAGAGCCTCCCATAATATTCAGGCAGTAACGAATCCGCGCCTCATTGAGCCATGGCTCTTGTAACCGATAAATGACAGCAGGGGTTTGATGAAGGGCGCTATCGACCAGTGCATCATCCCAAAGCGCCGTGTCGACTTTTAGCAGCATGTTGCCGTACAGCTTAACCGCAGATCGGGCAATCTCCTCAGTCCTCATGGCAGGCGGCAACCCTTCAAATGCCACGGCATCCTGGTTGACGACGTATCGCGCTCGATCCAGGGTGACCCAATGAGCAGGCAAATGCACAACCGAAAGTGGAAAGAGGGCCAATGCTTCGTCCACCAAGTCATCAGTGAGCGAGGACTCAGGGGCATACTTGAGCATTTCTCGATATTCGATAGCCAATTCCAGCACGTCTGTGGTCAACAGGTGCTTGGGCAAGTAGTCCAGACGTCTCGGATGGACTGCGATCAAGGCTTTGGCGAACGTCTCGTCCATCTCCCATGGCAGGAAACGATAGAGCAGGTTTTCCTCGCGCTTGAACGCTTCGCGCAGCAACGCTTCGGTTCTTTCTGCGTGTGGGATGCTAAGAATATGCTCAGGATTGGCCCGGATACGTTTTAGCTTTTCATTGTAGGTTTTCAGTGTCATGCATCACCTCATATTTCATCCTAGCACAGCATGATTTTAAATATCGACTCCAGGCGAATGACTTCCTTATACTGAAGATAGAGAGGAAATCCCTATGACGTTTGAAGAATACTTGCGCCAACAGCACCGAGATGCCTTTGAGGAGCGCATGCTTAACGAATACCAGTCTCACGTTATCAGTGACATCATTGATAATCTCGACGATCAATTGCTAACCGGCGAATCAGGGTATCCGATTATTTTATACCTCGATGCAATTCTGCATATGAGTGATGAAAACCTAATGAATTATGATTCAACCGGACTCGTGAAAATATCAATTCTGGAAAAAATCGTCGAGGCGTTGTCAGGTGATGATGAATGCATAAAAACAGCCCAGTTTTTAATGCATCACCCATTGTCCATTAACGAAAGATTCGGAACATTCATGGGGCTGACCAAGAACACAGTTGAAGAGCTGAGGGCTGCTGAATTAATGTGCATGGCGAAGCACCAATGCTTTAATAATGCCGAAATCTGTACCGAGCTTTTGTATGCCTCCTATGGCATGATTGGCCCAGGTCGCCGGAATTTATTGAGCAAGGTTGAGGAATACTCCAACAAATCAGGTCTTTTATTAGGTGTAAATGAAATTGTTGAGCGGGTAAAAGGCAGCACGCAATGGCTAGAAAGGGATCGTAACGTCAGCCTCATTCACCTGTTGAACAAGAACCCGGTAGCGATGAGTTGGTTTGTGAGGCTCAGCAATGGCCATAGTGGGAATACACCGCTCATTTGCAGTGTTGCCGGGAACTGTGAAACCGCCAATATTGCAGCCAATGACATTCAGGCGATCATGTCTGCACTGCTGTATCTTGCACAAAAATCACAGGATGATAGTCAACGCTGGCAGATTTGTCTAAAGATGGGACTCACTGCGTGTCGTGATAAATACGAAGATCGAATCTTTCCTGGTGTCATTGAATACCTTCGAGAAGCAACGGATCCGCGCCTGGTATTTTTAAGTCATTTCGCGGGGTTAAAGTCCGCCGAGAAAATTAACATGTTGACGAAATTTGTAAAAGAAAACGGTATCGAAGATTTTTCAGACAAGGTGATTAAAGTTTCACAGCGCTCCACGGTTGTTAAAAACAAATTACGGGCCATGATATCTTCTCCAGAAGGATTCAATAAATCTAAAGCCCTTCGCAACGCTATCGAAAATGAACTCGGTGTCTAACATGAAACATTCAGCCTCAATGGAAGTTTATTACAACGCATTAACGTTCTTCAGGGAGTTAAGGGCAATCGGCACCAGAAGACACGGATTCTCTGAAGTTCGTGATTCCGTTGATTCAATAATGGATCACCACCAAAAGCTCTTGAATGCCCGCGAATATGCCATTGCCTATCGGCTTATGAATTATTGCCGAGATCTCAATGGAAGTGTTGATGGCGATCCAATTAAATTGAATTTCACTCCCGATGAAGTCGCGCACATCGGTTCTCATCTCAATTTATTTCCAAGCAGCATTCATCCTTTTATCAGTGAAGATGCTGAACTCAATAAAATTCTGGTTGAGTGTGCACTGCGTACTGGCTGTCATGATGATGGTGATCACAGGGACTCCCGGCATTGGGCAAAAGTGTCAGAAAGACTCGGCGTGTTGCAAGATGCCAATAGCCTTATGCTCATTATTAGCGAAATGCACGAATCGCTCTACGCGAAGATGCTTGGTGATTGCATTGTGGCCACATCAAAGCTGAAAAATCTTTCACCCGAACACCAGGATGGTTTGGCACATGTCCTGATTGAGCAGTTCAAGCATTTTGAAAAGGGGCGATTTAATTTCCATGAGGATCTGATTGCGGATATTATCAATACGGCCCATAAATTTCTGTCGCCTGACGTCTTCAAAGACGTTATTGATCATACGCCGCTTTCAAAAATTCAGAAGCAGGACTATTTTTATAAAATTGCCTATATCTTCGCTGTGGATATAGACAAGGATAAGCTTATTTATCATGCACTAAAAGCTTTCGAGCCTGGCAACCTAAAGGATTACAGCAAGGATTCCGTTTCTATCATTACCTTTGCTTTTATGACACACCCAGAAGAAATGTACCAGGGATTAAGAAGAAAGTTGCTTTCCACAACTTTAAAAAGCAATGCTGAGAAGCTTGTTTCTGATTATGCCACGTTGGTGAAATATATGATGTTCATCCCGGCCAAAAAACCATATGGAGTCGAAATAAAGATATCGAATGATGTTCTTGAAAAGGCGATTTCATTGGTTATTGAAACCACCTACACGCATAGCATTAAGGGGGTTGATGGCATATTAGGTAAATATTGCGGACTTAAACCCGAGCAATACATCAGCCTCGACGCTTATCGACCTTATCGTCGAGAGGCACTAGAGAAGGATTTAAGCCTCTAGAACAAGTCCATCTGCGGTTCATCCACGGAAGGCGGGAGTGGTTTTTGAAAGTCCAGGTTAAAGCGATCTGCTTCTGGATGTTTTTCTAGTCGCGCCCGCTCAAAAACCGCCAAAATCCATTCACTGTCATCGACAGGAATCACCTTCTCGGCACCACCGAAATGGTAGACGTAGTAATGCGTCAACCTGAGTGGGCACGCCTGGAGAGCTGATTTTAGTGCGGGGTAGGTGTTGATTTTGGTCTCAAGTCCCGCGACCACAAGACGGCGGAACTCGTTTTCAGGGTACGTATTGAGGATGGGCAGGGATTTTCCGAGCTCCTTGGCAGAGAACCCTGACAACTGACGGAGTCGATCATCCTGGCGCGTTAGCCAGTACCACAGGCCCTCAATCGATGCGAATTCACCCAGTTCCGGATGAATAATGGGCAGGTGAGCAAAGTTGGAAAGGTCTCTTCCCAGCTTGGTTCTCGCTTTTGAATAGACATTGAGGTGGTCTATGCCGTCTTGCGCGGGCGTGTAGTTCATGATCGATCCAATGGCATTTATTGACATTTTAGCAAAGGAAAGGCACATTAAACCATCACCAAAGGAGGATGCCATGCGCCTGATGATCCTGACCCTGATTATGCTTTCCATCGGCTTTTTTGCCTTTTACTGGGCTTACAGCTTAGGAAATCGACATGCTCAGGAAAAACCAGCGACCAAGAAACGCGGGTTCTTTTCGCGCAAAGAAAAAGCAGAGAAGCCGGCTAAGCAGCAACCCCTGCTGTTGACTCAGCTGGTTGATTTTCAGACCGATCTGCTCAACCGTAACTATGCTGAGGCCGGATTGAAGCTTGAAGAAATGCGCGAGCTCACTGACACCTACCGCACTGAATGGAAACACGCCCTGCATGATCGTGATGAGCCGGCCATCAAAAAGATGACCGTTGTCATTGATGATCTAAAACGCGTGCTTCAGTCCGATTGATATCAGGTGCCTGGCTCACGTAGGCTGTTAGAAAGCGAGGTGCGCCATGGCAACGAAAATCCCTGATTTTAAAGAGTGGAAGAAGCAAAATACCGACATCCTCTCTACTAAATTTCACCGTAAATACGGTACACAATACCAAGAGTACGATGATTTCTGCGAAGCTGAATACGTCAAAGCTCAGCGCCGTTTGGAGTCTTCACCTGAGCGACATGGCGATGGTCATCAACCATGAGTCGGCAGCTGGATTTGAGTGTTTACGAGGTCGTGGATCAAGGCCTGGAGGCCCTGGCCTACCTGGCACAATCGCTGGCACGGAAAAATCCAGCCGATAAAATCAGGGTTGCCATTGATACCTATTCAACCTGCCAGAAATGGTTGATCGAGCAAGGTCATCAGAGCACCTTTATTGATTTGCGCATGCGTGCCGAGCAGATGGTGGCTAATCGGGATCTGCTCAAGAGCGTGCCCTATGACGAAGAAACCTGGGCCTATTATCTGGCGCACATGCCGGCCTACGCCGCCGCGATGGATTCACTCATCTCAGATAACCATGAGCTCAATGCCATGGTCGTGCAAGCCGTGGCGCGTGATGAGTGCAAGACCGATCCCTATGTCATGCCGAGCTTCTGTGCCCTGCTGTTAAAAAACCGCGACTGGCAGGCCTGGCAACACTATGTGGCTGACCGCAGGCACAGCAATGCGTCCAAGATTGCAGCAGCATGCAGCCTGTATGCCCTGCACCCTGATGACTTGCCGCCACTCCTGCCCTATCTGACCGAATTCATGGTCGATCATCCGTGGCGGGAAACGTGCCTATTTAAGGATCTCACCGACTTGCGTCGGCAAGACATTTCCATGCTATTCACTGTCGCCTTGGAAACTGGCTTTGATGACATAGCTAACAACTTGCTCTTGTCATACCGCTTTAGCGACATACCCCTTTCTTATCTCGCGTTTTTTGCAGAGCGAAAGCCACAGATTTTTACAGACGAATGGCAGAATTCATGGTTGTCCCATGAGAACAGTAATAATGGTTATCGCGGAGTAAGTGAGGGTGACTCTTATACTGCGCTGGCCTTCGGCGTGTTTCACGGCGATCAAAAGCCGATGACTACGCAGTACCTGCACACTTGCTCTTCGCTAACCCTCTTAAAACTGATGGCCGGTGTCGCTGAGCTACGAAGGAATCAGCCTGAACTCTTTGCCCTGATTAGCCAGGATGCCGTCAACACAACCATTGAACAGTACCTGAGCGACGGCAAGTTAACACGGGATGATGTGGGCATTATTTTGACTGAAACACATGGCATTGAAGAGGACTTTTATGTCAACGCCAATGCCTATAAGCGCATGTCCTTGAGTGAAGACCTGGGCCTATAGGCCCAGGCCATCCCAGGCCGCTGTTTTTTGATTGAGCGTTTCCTCTAAGCCGAGGGCAGTCAATTGATTTCTAGCTGCCGTCATAAACACCCTGTCCTTACGCAATGCCGGTGGAATAAACGGCACGGCATCGGCACTCTTTTCCAGGGCAATGAGACACAGCTCTGCCGTGCGACTGTCTTCACTCACTTGACCGAGCAACGCACCCTGTTGGCGAATGACCTCCGTCAGCACTTCTGGCGTCAGACGCTCTTTGGGTAACGTCGCAAAGACCTTATAGTCTTCCCGAATGGCTGCCATGACGATTTCATCCGTCAACGCTTCGCGATCCATCTTGAGTAACGCATACGGAAAGGATCGGGTGGCGACAGCAATCACCTCAGGCGACAAGACTTCAGCAGGCAAGAACAAAACCGCCTCCCCTCTGACGCTGGCCGCATGCAAGGCTATCTCCTGGTCAATCAAGTGCGAAGGCACGTTCTTGATCAACATGAAATCATGGCTGAGGCACTGCTTAATGCGCTCAGCCGTCAGATCGGCCAAACGCATGGATTTCAACACAGTCCCACGGGTGCGCTCAATGCACTCCTCCAGAATACCGGGCTGATTGAGCAGCGACTCGGGGAAGTGCCTGAAGACTTCTTGGTTTTTGCTCAGGCACTGTTTGTAGAAATCATCATCGAGATGCTGTTCGGGTATGTGCTTGATTAGCCTGGGAAGCGTCGATACGGCATGAAGAGCCATAGTGCGGGTAATCATCTGCTTAGGCACCGTGTCGATATACCCAGCACTGTGCATCACGGCGCGCTCGGCAATCTCCTGGGTGACAAACTGTACCGGGAAACAATAAAAGCACGATGGGTCATTATTGAACGCGGCCAGTGAAACTTCCTGCGTTCTGAATTCCTCAGGAATGTAGCGCAGGTTTGATCCGTAACGGGAAACGGCCTTAAGCGCAATCTTCTCGGTCATGAACCCCTCAGGAATTTGATCCACCACACGGTGGTTTTCACTGAGAAGCTTCAGAATCAGCGACTCGTCCAGAGATCCCTCGGGCAGCTGTTTAAGGGATAATCCATGCTTAAGCACCATCTCTCTGGCGAGATCATGATCAATCTGGTGACCTGGGATCTTGCGCATAATCTCTAGTCGTTTTGACTGCAAACCATGACGGCCCACCATCTCATCCAAATACGTCTTGATGTGCGGCGTAAAAAGCGTGCGTGTGGAAAAGCCAAAGTAGTCTTGTTTCAGCCCTGATGTACACAGCAATCGCAGGAAAGCCTTGCCATAATCGAGGGGCGTAACACAGGCCTGCATGATCAAGGTTTCACTGGCGCTCAGTTCGCCCATATCCGCTTCCAGTCGAATACGACGCATGGTATTCATATGTTCCTTGGCCAAGTATTTATGGAAGCCGGCCTTGCGCATCGCCTTTTCAAGGTAAAGTTCTAAATTCATCTTACAAGCCCAACTGTTGTGAAAGGTTATCTCTTAACAAGCCTGGTTTTTTAACTTTGGCAGCAAAAAATCCATCACCGCAATATTTATCCAAAACGGCGAATACCTCATCAATTCCGTAGTCTCTGGCAAAGGTTGAGGCTGCATGCTCAAGATCGCTTCTGTCTTGAATTTTAAGCGCGTATTCGAGCAACAGTTGCTTAGAGCGACGCGACATGTTGAACGACAATGGGCGTTCATTTTTTTCACCCAGCAAGCATTCACACACTAACTCAGTGATGGCTTCCGCTTTAGTCATAACAGAGACTTCAAAATCCCGCTTTGTAGAATGACGACAATCTGGATCAAACAAACTGGCCATCACCCATTGCGTTAGCGGAAATTTACTTTCATTCAACGTGCGCATGAAGCTCTCAAAAAGCTCTGGGCTCCAATAGTCACTCGCTGTCATGCGCTCGATACGCTTTAACAGCGCCTCTATAAATTGACCCTGAAAGTATTTGCCAGGATGCGAAGTGAGAATTTCTGAGAAAAGTTGTGCTTCATCAACGGAAAAGTTAGGCTTCTCCATGTGCTCCACACATTGAACCATGTTTGAGATTTCCGTTGGAATAAAAGGGTGTTGTACAAGCATGTCGAGTCGATCATTGGCGGGTAAATTACCCAATAGCCTGGCATACACATTGACCACATCTTTCCAGGCATTGGCTTTTGCATCGATCCGTGTTTCTGAGCGCATCCCATAACGATTACTATACACCTTGGCGAGAAAGCTTTCTCTTGAACCATGCCCTAGGCTTTCGCGTGTAATTAACTCACCCAGGCCATGCAATGTGTCATTAGGGGATGCTTCGATTAAATCATCAATCAATGGATTTTTTGCCAGTCGAGAGTCTCCCGCACAGAGCGCGTACAACAATCCAGGATAACAAGAGACATTGGATAGAGGCGGTAGCGGCAGTTCAAAAACAGGCGCCGCATCCGTTGTTAGGTAATACAGTACCAAGACTTCACGGGCATTAAGCGTCTCATTAACATACAGTGGCAAGGCCTCCTCACCGAATATCTCAGTCAGGCAATGCCCCTGAGTTAGGGCCAGGCCGGCATGGTGACTCAGGTCATTGAGAACCGTTTTCCGAGTGAGTGTCGGATCCATGCCGTCTGGATCAGCCCCATAAATCTTGAAATGTACGTCATTCAGGAATTTATCCAGGCCCGACCATCCATATTCCTGAAAGAACGATGTCCAGAATCGACAAGAAGACTCAATCTGATCATGGAATTTAACAGCACGGTTGACCTTATCAACCCCGGATTGCATGTTTTTCAGAAATGGATATTGCTTATCCATTGGGAAGTAGAAGTAAAGGTCGACGGTGTTCATAAAGGCCTCTTTCCATCACTATACTCAAGGCCCTTATGCGCTGACAACACAACTAGATTGAAATCACCAGTTCACGATCAAAACCGACCAGTCCTGCCTCATTTTGATAGCCAAACATATTGCTGATGCAAGGAATACCATGCACGGCTTCTCTGATGTTCCAGTGCGTATGCCCAAACAGAACCATTTCGGGAAGCCTGTCGAGCATCCACTCATCATCTTCGCTAACAAAATACGGATTGCGCGAAAACTTGGGGTGACGAAGTGCCTCAAACATGGGGAAGTGAGCACAAAAGACACGTTTTTTCTTCGTGTGCATTTGCCAGGCACTGTATTCAAGTTTTGCTGCGCTGTTCATCAATGGCAAATCGCGGGTTTCCAGGTACGCAGGCAGCATCCGCATGCCGGTTCCAAGCCATGTCCGGATGATGTACGAGAAATCCGAAAAATTATGTTCGTTCAGGCGGAACAGGTCACGATCCATTTCAGTGCCCATTCTTGACCACCAGGTAGATCCGAAGAAGCTGACCTCACCAATATCCACAGACTGATCAATCAGAACGTGAACATCCTTGTGTCCATCTAACCCCGCCCGCCAATGTTCAACAATCTGACTCATCGAACGCAGCGCACTGCCATACGAGTAATAGTCGTGGTTGCCAGGCACAAAGATGACCGGGCAGTTAAGGATGCCGTGAACCAAGAGGCATATGGCAGGGATTTGACTCCAGTGACCAATATCACCCAGCAGAATCATCGCTTCCACACTACCGCATTCGGGCAGCATGGCGGGTAGATCTTGCTCCCAAGTACGGGGTGATAAGTGCGAGTCAGACAACAATCCAAACTTCATAACCAGGTTATCCTGTTGATTTTACTTAAATAAGTTGCGTCAATTAAGGCTCATTAATACCATGGAGACGTTAATTGGAGAAATAACATGAGCAGAAGTCACAAGCATACACCCATCATGGCCAATTCGTCTGCGGCCAGTGAAAAATCCGACAAGAAGATCTGGCACAGTCGCATGCGTGCCAGGCAGCGCGATGAGCTGGTTCATGCTGACCAGGAAGCCGATGACCTACTCCCCGTGACGGTCAACCAAGTCAGTAACCCCTACAGCATGGCAAAGGACGGAAGATCCTACCAACCCCTACCTAAACAGGTCAATATTGCCAAAAAAAATGCACGCCATAAGTCCAAGCGAATGGCCACAAGGGAAGATCAGATTGAGCGAGAAATGGTCAAACTCATGGCGAAGTAAATGACGTGTATGGCACTCCAATCTGAGTGCCATACAGGCACGGACAGCTAGAACAAGCCCATCTGCGGATCGCTGTCGGACTCTTTTTTCTGATCCGCAGCTTTTGATTGCTTGGGGTTTTCAACCGCAGTGGCTTGCGGTTTCGCAAAGACGTCATCGAAGCTCAACTCGTTGAGAAAAATACGATATACGTCCCCATGGCAGTCGTTTGGTTTGCAAAAGCAGCCCAAGGTCTGACCGCGCAATGGCTCCAGGTTGTTCAGAATCCATTCCCTTCGCTGCGGCTCAACCTCCTGAAAGCGCGTGCCCGCCAGCCAGTCATGAAATGCGCGCATGGCATCGCCGCGTTTCTCCATCACCAGCGTGGAAAAACTGGATTTACCAATCGAGAAGGGATTGCCATAATGCATGGCCTTGTCTTGCCTTCCGATGTAAACCGAGTACTTGTCTTTTCGCAGATTGACTACTTTAGTTAGGGTGGTCATGTAGAAATCCTCTTATTGGGAAATTGTATCATGTCGCAGCAGAGAAAATCACTGTATGACCTTTACCCAAGACTCATCGATAAAATGGTATCAGGCATACGCGGTCAATTGCCCAAGCATGAACGCAAGAAATCCAACCGCGAATTGGCGCAGATGATTTTTGAGCAGATGCCTTACATGACAAAATCGTTGGATTTCATGATCATGGCAGAGGAACTCTATTGGCAAAAGGAAGGCTCTCACGTTATTTTCCCAGAGAGTGAAGTGGTTCTGGACAATTTTGCCAAAGCCAAATTCTCATTGGACTCTTCAGAGGGCTTTGACCTGCCCTACTCTTCTTTTATGCTTGCCATGCCGAATAATTATCGGTTCATGGGCACAGCGTTACCCGCCTTGATGGTGAGTTTTTACCCGTATTACGAAGCCGGTGATCTGATTATTCACCCCTTTCATGACTGGCTGAATCTCAAACGCCCCGATAAAATTCTCAATGAAGATGTACCTTTAGGGTCGCGAGCAATTGCCATTAGCTACCGGGATCCGGTGAGTAACAATATGGGTTACTCGCGCATGCTGATTGCCGAGCACAAAATTCCAGCGCTTCTTAAGGCGGAAGACCTGGAAACTTTTGCCGGGATCATGGGCAATTATCAAAACGTCCTGGGCGTGGTTAACCTTAACGAAGAAGACCTGGACATTCAGTTCAAGGCCATTCGATTGGTCGCCGCACTTGGCGTCTATCACTTGGCAACGGAAGGCCAACGCCTGAAGGAAGGTTTCCCAGGGCAAGCACTGCCACGCATGAATCACCGCAATCCTGACCTCCCCATGCGCATGACAACGCTTTCCAGCGCCATTCCAACACAGCTGCAAAAAACATCGCCTGAAGCCCATTACCGAACCTGGCATATTCGACAGCTCCGCGATGAACGCTTTTATCGCGGTCAATATGAAAGCACCCCAAAAGGCTCTCGCTTTGTTTTTGTTTCTGATGCTGTCATTGGTTCAAAAGTATCACCCAGCACTCAGACATGAACCACGACTTTATTTGCTGTTGCATGATGAGGTATCCTTAGTTAGGAGACCTCGTCATGACTGAAGATAGCTTTCTAGCGCTTTGCAAAAGTGGCAACAGCCATCAAATTATTGAAGCCATTGGTACTGAGCCGCACCTGATGCGGATTTTACCAATCGAACTCGAAACCGAAGAATTTCTTCTGAATGTTATCGCAAGACGAACTAGTGTCTTTCGAATGATTCCAACCCATCTCAGAACCCATACACTATGTCGGGCCGCCTATGAACTCGATCAGCAGATGATTCAGTATATTCCCACACAGTTTATCACTGAGGAAATGGTCTTTCGCGCGGCACTCTTAAGTGGTGATCTACTCTCGCGATTAAATGCCGAGCATTTTTCTGAGCGAGTGATCGATGCCCTCATCCAATCAGGGCATTACAATATTGTCCCCGATTCAAAAAAAACCCTAGAGGGGCTTATAATCTCTTTCCGGGTGACGGGAGAAATGCCCGTTCATGATTTTCATGAAATTCGTCAATACGTAGACGCGATCCGACACATTCTGGAGAATCCGGAGGCATTTCAGGTTAAACCCCGAGCCGCCCGAAGCATTCAGGCCTGGGAATACGAACTCAATAAAATCAGAACATCCGCAGACCCTGTCAGCGCAGCAATTCAGCGTGTCATTGATGACTTTGAGCTTGCAGAAACTCGCGCAGTGGCCTTCATTCACCTAAAGATGCATGATCCCGCAGAGGCTGCTAAGTACCTGAGCCAGGAAAAGCTCAGGTATCTGGCCTTACAGTATCATGGTGAACAGCCGCTAATTGAACATGCCGTCACCAAGGATCGGCGCTATTTGATTGAAAGTAGCCTAGATCTTTAATCGTCACTCCCTATATGTCGCAATGGATTGACAGTTCCAATATTGGTGTTACATTAAGGAGCCTACAAGGAGAACGACCATGAGCACGCTACAGAAGCTTCAGGCTGCGCGCCTGCAATTTAAAAAAGAAGGCAACACCAAACTCGCCACGTTGTTGTCGACCGTCCTCGGTGACTTCCAGAACAAGATGTCCCGTCCCGACGCTGGCGATGAAGAAAGCGCCCTGCTTTCCGTGTTGCGTTACTTCCAGAAAAACGTCAAAGAGTTCAAGACCAATCTGGAATCCATGCCGCAGGGTACTGCTGACCCTCGCTATGCCGATCTGGTCGAAGAAGAAAAGGTGCTGGCCTCTCTACTGCCCGCACAGCTTTCTGAGGATCAGCTCAAAGCAGCCCTGGAAGCGCTTCGTGACGGCCTGGCTTTGCAAGGTGCCAAGGACAAGGGCAAGCTGATGTCTGCGCTGAAAGAGCAGCATGCAGGCCTCTATGACGGTAAGCTGGCTGCCCAGCTGAGCTCTGTTGTGCTGGGTGCCTAGTGACAGGCGTTCCTCATCTGTTAAACTGCTAGCAGGTGAGGTTTAATATGATAAAAATAAACAGCTATAAATCAATTTTCTTCTATCACGGAAGCCCTTTTCGCATCAGCGAATTTACCGACGAATTCCTCGGTATTGGTCACGACCAATTGGGCAGCGGCATCTACGCCACAAGTAACCGATCCAGCGCCAGGGGTTACGCTCAGGCGACGCCTGACAAGCTGTGTCAATTTCCACATCTCAAACATGCTGAAACGGTTCATACCCTAAGAATCAATATCAGCAAGCCCCTCGATGCCCACGACATTCGCCCGTTAAGCCTCGACGAGGTTCGCCGTATCGTCCTGCAAAGTCCTGAATTGGATTCTGCCCTCGAAAACTTCGGTGACGTTGAATGGGAAGGCCTGAACACGGTGCTGAACCGGGCGCTACCCCTGTTTGCGGGCAATGATGAAAGCCCTTTGATCAAAGTACTCAATACCCTGGCCAACGATTTCTTTCGCGAGTCACCTGCCGCCTTTAACAAGGCGGCTCATGACGTCCTCGGTTATGACAGCGTGGTCGAATACTTCACCGATGGCATGAATGTATGTGTCTGGTTTGCCAAAGACATCGAAATCATCCGGCGCTACACCCTCAAAAAAGAAATGGACACCGAGCTGTCACCATGACGCAGCAGTGGACACCAACCAATGAAGCCCTCCCCGAAGTTGGGGAGGTTGTGCAAGGGCTATTGCGCAATGATCACAATGGCCATTGCTGCGAGCATGAACTTGTTCGAGTTGAAGAAGACGACTGCTTGTGGCGAACCGCCGACGATCATAGTGAGATCAGCTATAGCTGGACGGTGATCGCCTGGCGGGAGAAATCAGACTGCTGCCAGGCGGATAGCTCTTCTTAGCCTCGAAGGCCCAGGAAGCCGATCTGCCAGTAAATCCCTGTGGCCAATCGTTCCGACAGAGACGATTAGAGGGCAAGGACTTGGCTGGGCCAACAAGGTCATCCGGTGAATCAGAAATCCTGGCAACAACGATTCTTGCTGCCAGAACCTCAACAGATCATCTTCAGGCATCCGCAGCACTGTCGGTAACGCTATTGAGCGCCGCTCGAACTGCATCAATGCGTGCTTTGACTTCGCGATAGGCCTCCATGCCCTGATTCACCAGTGGCATGATTTTGTCGACATCAGGTTCCTGCATGCTTTGCAGCGCCTCCGCAGAGGCTTGCAGTCGCTGGTAGTGATCAAGAAAGCTTTGGGTCTTCGGATTGGACATGAGTCGATTCCACAGTCGAATTGATGGTAAAGGTTTGCAGACGGGTGGTGATGAGATCACCGGGCGACACCTGATCCATGCGGGTCACCACCTTTCCGGATGACTGCACATAGGCATAGCCCTTACTTAAAATGGCCAGGGGATTGGCAGCCATGACCGTTGAAATCAACAGGTGGCTTTCGTGCTCAATGCGCTGAAGTCGAATTTGCGCATCACTCAACAGTTGCGCCTTAAATCGATCAGACTGTGCCAACACCTTGTCGAGGGCGCCAGTGGCGTATTCACGCACAAGCCCCTGTTGCCTCGCAGCATCGCGTTCAATGGCGTTTAGCCGATCCAGGCTGGCCTCGCGCAAATTGAAATACAGGATTTCAGCGCGTTTCTCCACCTGCTCAAGGCGCATAGAAGCCAGGCTCATCAGTTGATCATACTGAGCCATCGCCTGACGGGCATTGGAAACAATCTGCTGCTTGATGTGGCTAATCAACAAGCTCGGTGTTGCGAAACGCTGGCCCGCCACTTCTTCCAAAAAAACCTTGTCACGCTCATGACCAATGCCAACAAAAACCGGAATTGGAAAGCGACACACTGAGGCAGCCAGGCGACGGTCATTCAGGTGATAGAGCCCGGCCTTATCACCGCCGCCGCGAATAATGATCAGGCAGTCGTACGGCTGAATTTGCAGCTGTTCGTGCACACGAATCATCTGATCAACAATGGATGTCGAGGATTGCGGGCCTTGAAAAGTCGCTGGATAGTAATCAAATTCACAGACCCCATGGTACTGAAGCCTGTCGGCCTCTACGCGAAAGTCCCCAAGCCCTGCGGCATCTGCCGGCGAAATAACCGCCACGCGGGTAAAATCTCGCGGTTGAGCAAGGGACTTGTTGAGGTGCAGCCAATTTTTCTCGCGCAGGTACTCCCGGATCATTTTGATCTTGGCTTCCATATCACCCAGGGTGTAGCTGGAGTCCAGGGCATTGATTTCCAAGGAGAGTCCATAGACCTCATGAAAAACGGGCTTGGCACGAAAAAGGATTTTCATGCCGGCTCCGACATCAAGCCCGGTAGACTGCTTGAACTGGGCGAGCATGGAGACCCGGTCACGCCAGATCATGCCCTGAGTCTTGGCAACCTCTTTGCGCTGTTCGTCATACTCGACCAATTCCAGGTATCGATGGGCGCCACTGCTGATTTTCAGCACTTCAGCCACAATCCAAAGCCCGTCGTTGCCACCAAGGGCCGCGACTGCCGACTTCACCCGACCCAGCGCCTGGGATAAACGCAGATGTTCTACAGACATGGAAAACTCCTTTTATCCAGTATAACGCACAAAAGCGTCACCTGTAGAATCGAAAAACCAGAAACAAAAATGCCGCATTTCTGCGGCAATTTTCACACATCAATTTAACCAAGTGCCGGCCCGTCTTGCTTTTTACTATTTTCGGGGTTGTTGGCTGTGAGCTGTGCCAGAAACTTAGATGCCTCGCCGGTTTTTAAGCCCAAATCAGCTCGCTCCCTTTCAAGTATTCCAATAGCACGTTCCGTGATGTTGGCAAAGGGCGAGTCCTCTTGCATAGCGATTCCCATGCTAACTGCCATGGCCTTATCCATTTCGCGAAGCGTTACAGGACTATAATCGTCATTTTCGATCTTTCCGCGAACAACAGACTCGAAGGTATCCTGCAAGCGCGCCTGAACTTCGCTAAAGATATAATTCTTGTCTTTTGCTTTTAGATCATCATGGTACGCAGAACTAATAAAGATTTCCGCGTTATTTCTGAAGTCCTGAACCTGCTGCATCATCGCGTCAGCAGCGGGATTGGACTTGATTCCATCTTCAACGGCATTAGCACTTGACTTGAATTTATCCATAAGGCGACCAATCAAGCCTGGCTCATTTTTGCTACCGACCAGTGACGATAAACCATTTTTAATGGAATCCATATTCTGCTTGGCATACAGACCAACCATGGTGGCTGTGCCAACAATGTAGGGTGCTGCCGATACCGCTGTCCACAGATCATTCCCCGACATGGGGAGATTGATATGACCCTGAGTCTGCAAAACCATGACACCGATGCCTGCCGCCATGGCGCCGAGCGCAGAGAGCATGCCAAAGCCTCTGATTTCCCAACCTTCCAGGCGTTTGCTGCTGAATTGATCGGTGGTATTCTTGTAAACCGAGTTAGCCACTTGAGTGATGTTGTTCATTTTTATTCACCGTGCTATATTTAAATCGAATATAACACTGGATATCAGCACATGACAATCAATCAACGAATTGAAAACGCTATTATTGTTGCAACCGAAGCAATGGATCACCTGGCTGTTCTCTCAGTTAGTTCGCAAATTAGCCAAACAGATTTGACTCATGTGCTGTCCATGTCATCCATTCTAGAGCTGATGACCAATGCACTCGCAGAACAAGCCCTGGAACTCCCAGAATCCACACCTCAAGTAGAGCACTTGATCACCAACATCGAAAAAACCGCAGAAAACATCAAGTCTTGTCAGATTTAAATGCATTGACCAGAAAGGCCTCTGACGTTACGATCCAAAAATATTGATGAACCGATGGGGTTTCGCATGGAAAACAATGGCGTGGAATACGCTACAGGCATCCAGCCTGACATCCGGAAAGCCACGCATTTCTTAGCGTGTGGCTTGGGTAGCGGCCTGGCGCCCATAGCGCCGGGAACCTGGGGTAGTCTGGCAGCTCTGCCCCTTGCCTTCATCCTGATCAACCTCCCCTTCGCACTGCAAATACCGCTGGTTTTGATCGCCAGTCTATTTGGCATCTGGGTGTGTGGTGAGGTTGCCAAAGATCTCAAGGTTCATGACCATCCCAGCATCGTCTGGGACGAATTTTGCGGCATGTTCATTGCCCTCATGCTCTGCCCACCTATCGCCTTCCTTTGGGCAGCACCACTGGCGTTCTTTGTTTTCAGATTTTTTGATATCAAAAAGCCTGGGCCTATTGGCTGGCTGGATCGCACCCAAAAGGGCGGCTGGGGCATCATGGCCGATGATCTGCTAGCTGGGTTGGCAACCTTTGCCGTAATCCAGGCCTGCTTGCTGATTTAACAAGCAGGCTACTCCCTTCCTCCTGGTCGTGATATTGTGTATCGCGTATATTGACGACCGGGAACACTCACATGAGCTTTTCGAAAGCCGGCCTTATGCCGTCCACCCTTGCTGCTATTGGGGGTATGTCCTTTCGTTTTTGCCAACGATAGAGCAGGGAATCCATCACTCAAAAACACGGCTCAGGATCATTCATGGGTGCTCGCCTGGAGTGATGAGTTCAATGTTGATGGCAAGCCTAACCCTGAAAAATGGGCCTATGAACAGGGCTATATTCGAAACAATGAAATTCAGTATTACACGGCTGAACGCAGCAAGAATGCACGCGTCAGCAATGGTCATTTGATTATTCAAAGTCACAAGGAGAAAAACCCTCCCGCCGATATTACTCTGGATGAGGCAAGCCAGCGAAACTGGCGAGGGGTGACATCAGCCAGCCTAACCACCAGGGATAAACTGGATCTGCATTATGGCTGGGTTGAGATACGGGCAAAGCTACCCGTGGTCTATGGTGCCTGGCCCGCGATTTGGACACTGGGTAAAAACTTTGATCAGGTGGGCTGGCCAAGAACAGGTGAGTTGGATATTGCTGAGCGCTATGGATCAAGGCCGACAAAAACCTCATCCAACGTGCACACCGAAAAGTACAACCACATGATCGGCACCGGCAAAGGGAAAGAAATCGACCTGCCTAACCCCTATGACTTTCATGTCTATGCCATGGAATGGCATGAGCACCATATAGACTTCTTTATCGATGACCATAAATATTTCACCTTCCACCGTGAGAATGGGGAAGAAGCATGGCCGTTTGATAAGCCGGGCTATCTGATTATTAATTTGGCGTTTGAGGGCTATGCCAAATATGAAAAAATCGACCAAAGCGTCACTTACTTGGTCGATTATGTTCGCTATTACCAAAAACAAGGAGCTTCACAAAAGCTAGCCACAAAAGATTAATGGAGTTTCATTCGATCTCAGCCGGTTGGGGCTTCAGATGAGGTTAATCCTCAATCGAGAGCTCCCCCCGGTATTCAAGCCAGGCCGCATTCATCATCGCAAGAATGATGGATTTTGAATCACTATCGTAGAATCCCGAGGTGGAGCCAGCGTTAAGCTCCACGACTTTAGTACGACCGTTTGTCACTGCAATATCGCAGCTGTAAGCAATATCAATTTGCCAGGGATGAGCGGCTACCGCCTCTGCCAAAGCAAACGCCTCATGCGGGATCGTCTCGCCAGAGGCCGCCTCATCGAACGAATAAAAGGAACCGCCGATCACCTTGCGGTTAACGATGAATATCCGGTATTCCGCCTCGACAGGTTGTTCAGGGGCCAGATAGACAATCGTATCGGCTGTCAGGCTGCTGACACTGGCGAGCGCTTCAATCTGACGCCTGGCGTCTGCGTATTCGATTCGCTGGCCCGTAAACACCTTAGCACCTGAATCCGGGCGCATAAAGAATGCCTGGCCGCCTAACCAGCGTTCAATGGCAGGCAGTTGATCCAAAACAGAGGCGCAGGGCAGAAATAGTCCGCCCGCATTCAACATCCAGGATGAAGGAAGCTTGTGCGCATAGCGGCTGAGGTAGAAACGTTCGTCCGAGTAATACGCCAATGGCTGATGAGTCAGGTGCCTTCTGGCCGCGCGGATAAACGAAATCGAACCAAAGGCCAGCCAGCATTCAGTCTCTTCGCTGGGAAGTCGTTCTATTTCATGACGGGTTATCACATAGGCGGTGATGCCCATTTGGCGCAACGACAGCAATGCCTGATCCAAGCCCATTTTCTCAAGCGTGTCCAGGTCAAACAACAGCGTGACAGGTGGGATTGGGTTGTCCATTTACACGAGTTCCAAAAGTGATATATTGACAGAATAACAAGGAATTCACGAGATGCAACTTTTCAGGCGCCAGGGCACCCGCTGTCAGCCCATTGAGCAATGGCTAGCACCGCTGGAACAAAATATTCATGAACTGGTGGGTGCCAACCTTCAGTCGGTATTGGGCATTCGACTCATAGGCCATGAAGTTGAAACTCAGCATGGCAGAATGGATACCTTGGGCATTGATGCGCTCGGCGGCCCGGTGATCATCGAATTCAAGCGCGGAAAGAAAGATAACGTCATCAACCAGGCCCTGTCCTATCAACTCTGGCTTGATCAGCACAGAGAGCGCTTTAGCGCGCTCTTAGGAGCTAACACCACAACCCCAGTAGATTGGTCAGCGTTGCGCATCGTCTGTATTGCAGCGTCCTTTACCGAGTACGACAAGCAATCGATCAGCCTGTTCAAAGCCAATATCGACCTGATGGAGTATCGCCTGTTTGGGGAGGATTTGCTGTTGATGAATACGGTGGCCTCGCATCGCTTGCCAGGCTATGCAAAGCAGCAACGCCTCAAAGCCCGAGCGCCCACATTCACCTTTGAGCAAATGCTTGCAAGGGCCCCTGAGCACACACAAGCTCAGATCCGGGAGCTGGTAGATCATCTTGAGAAGGAGCACCCCGAGCTTTCCATTCAACCGTTTGCGGATGCACTGGAATTGTCGCAACAGGGGCTGATTGCCAGGATAATGCTGCAAGGCTCAGGCGTTCTCAGGATCAAGGCATCCATCCTGATGACGCCGCAAGAATTGAAGGAAGAGCTCGACCCAAGCTTATGGCCAGGATTGGACACCTACCGCCTACGCCAGGATGGATTTGACATGTCTCTGTTCGACGTACAGAGCATTCATGCCTTTACATCAATCATCGACGCCTGCATACGCCTTAAAGAAAGGTCGCACGATTATTACTGAAGGCCACACCAGCCTCGTGAAACCGAGGCTAGATGGACAGATCAGAATCTAGAGTAACCCTTCTGACGCTTGATGGAAGCCGATCCCAATAAGGCTTCAAGTCCTGATAACCAAGACCCGATAGCTTGAAGATATTCGGACTAATGTTTTCCGCACTAATCGCATATTCTATGAATGATTTCTTTAGATGGTCGTTATCTAGAAATAGCTTTATTTGGTTCATTGAGCTCGGGTTGGCATTTCCGAAACTGCCAATAACCTTAGAGACAAACTGATTAAAATTGCATTTGGCCTCTTCGTTTTCATTTTGAAACATTTGAATAACGTCATGCAAATGTGGAATCTGATAAGCACCCACTTTCTCTACGGTCAGTGTTTTAAGCCATCCGCTCAAAAATTCGGAAATAAAAGAATCGGAATAGTACTCTTTGTAACTCAAGAGTGCGTTAACATTCATCAGGTTGAGATTTTCCGTGAAAGTTCCAATATCATTAGCCTCAAGACCAATTTTTGGAAAAATCTGATGCATAGCATGTGCACAGGAATACATGCCGAACCAAGAATCATTGATGCCTATATCACTTTTGAAAAATGGCGATAAAATATCAAATCCATTTTTGTAGTCCGATTGATTTAAAACAAACGAATCGCTGCTGGAAGCGAAATCAAATGCCTGGACAAATGCATCTGGAAATGGGATTAGCATTCTCCTTAGCATAATCCCCAAGCTGCGCTCTCTAAGATGCTCGGGAAACTCAGAGGAATCCATAATTAAGTTCATTAAATGACTGGTGCGGTAAAGAATAACCCCAATATCATCACCTCTAAGTAGCTGACACCGACCGTATTCAATAGCCCACTTTGAACACATCCGAATAGCGGCGGGATTGTTATTGAGGTCATAATGAGTCATTAACTCAGAAATAACCTTGGCTTTATATTCATTACTACTTTCAAAGAAACTTTTTTCGCACGCCAGCTCCAACTGATCTGGAAATTCATTGTCATTATAATTAATTCTATGGAAGTCCCCGTCTCTGGACAGTAAATTAATACGAGTCCTCATCGCGAGAAATTCTGGAATAGACTCCTCAGCGCTTTCATTATCCGAAGGAACCCACTCGTCTTGCCATAAATAGCTGTAATATAAACATGTGACTTCCGCATTTATCTCAGGATTGTTAATTCCCAGAAAGCCCAGACTAAGGCCAGCGATGCCATGACCATAAAATGCATCACCCAAGTTTTCTTTATCAGTAAAGAGCCAATCACGCTCTTCGGCTTCGAATAAACGATCAATGGCATCGATATGAGCTAACGAGTTAAAGTGATCCGCTTCGTAACGAAGCAGGGCATGCAGGGTGCGATTCTCCGTAACCGGATGATCGGCCATAAAATCCACAAGATCATCGGATTCGAAATTGGCATCGCAGAGCAGTTCAAAGAGTGTCCGATCATTAAAGCTTTGTTCAATATCAAAATGCTTAAGAATGAAAGCATGGAATTTCTCCAGATAGCGAACAAATCCTGGCGTTAGATCTTTATTTTCGACCGTTTCGAAATACTTCATCTTAAAGCCCCAGGTCGGTGGTCAACACTTCACGCTTAATCTGGTGATGCTCGGAGAGGCGCAGCATATGCGGTGAAGCTCCCAGCACTTCCTTATCAATCATCCACTTTAATAATTCAGGCCGTGCTGTCTTGCCCACGCGCAACAGAAGGTCGTTCGCATCGGGACTACTCTCAAGGCGACGCATCTCACTGCGAGCGTATGCATTGCCCTCTTTAGCAAGTTCAAAAATACCAATATCGGTTATGCCCAACTCGGTATATTCCTGTAAATATTGGCGTATTAAGCTAAAAATTTCAGTTTCACCACTTAAAGCTCTGCGCGTGCAATGCTTTATCATGGACAGCTGCATGTTTTTGTCTTCAAAAGCCTTACCCATTCCTGCATCTAAAATGGATTTAACGAGGCTCTTGCGGATTTCAATTGGATTGCCATTGCCGACACTGCTGATCATAGATAAAAGAGAATTGGTATTGTAATCAGTCCGCTTTAGATCTGCATTAATGTATTTTTCTGTATTGGCAAAACGAATCGGTGACTGATTGAGTGTTTCAACCATTTTGCCTATCGGCAGAAAATTGGGCAGCGATTGCATCACGCCCTCCTCGGTGACGAAGGTATACGCCATGACCAACTGCTCTAGCGCCTGGACGCCGGAAAGGCTCTCTGGATCCACCAACTGGCACTCATGCCTCGCTTCATACGACAACAGCGCCTGTAAATAACTATGGCGCACATTACGGGGTAGCGGGATATTTTTCCAGTAGTCGTAGAGAACCATCTCTTCAACCGCAGTTCTTACGCGTTCAGCTGACCCTGCCTTTGAAGAAGACTGAGAGGGCTCAAAATGCGCAGCATCAAGCAATAATCCTTGTTCGGCGAGCTTACCAATCACCTCAGAGAGCCCTAATCGCGAATTACGATATCCTATAGGCATTTCCACCATGGCACGATGAAAGGCATAAGCCAGGTAGCGCTGATCCTGCTTGTAGAGCTTACCACCCATCTGCATGAGAAAATCAATCGACCGGTCAAGCGTCTCGCCGGAAACCTTGTTGTAAACAGCCGATTTGATAACAGCTTCTAAAGGCTTGGCAGAAAGAAGGTAATGAGATCCGCGAAGAAGAATATCTTTTATGTTGACCTGATCAATACCTTCTTCAAGATAATCATCATAGCGCTCAAAGAACATCAAATCAAAATGCTCAGCAAGTAGCTCAACTGATCCCATGTTACCGCGAAAGAATGAAACAATAATGTTCTGCTCAAGGGCTTTTCGAGTAGCTAGTAATGGAGGCGCCTGATTGTAATCAGCCGACATGGTGGATTTTGGAAAGTAACCCAGGGCCTCAGGTTTATTCAAAACCCACTCGATAACTTTTTGCGTGTATTCTGTTTCGCGATTAATCATGGCATCACCTCTATCGTCATCGTAGCACAGTCAGGCTTTCGATTAACAACAGAGGTGAGTCTGAAATATCAACAGTGATCGCGAAAGTATAGATTATTAATTACGTAGATGCTTGAATGACAGGCGTTTCATTTAACAGGCGCTGCAAGTTGATGCTTTCAACGCGTGATAAGGCATGCTGCTTTTCAGAATCTTTGACCGGTGAAACAGCTTGACCCTCAAGATCGATTCGATTCTGTTCACGCGTAATCGCTTTCAGGTAAAACTTTCGCGAACACCAGAAACCCAATGCGCGCTTGACTCGTGCGAGGCTTAATTCTATGCCTCGATGGCGAAGTTCAACTTCAATTTTTTCAGCGATATTTTCCTGGAGGGGCAGGACTTTACCCTCTCCTTTTGCGGGAAAGGCCTTTGGAAACTGTTGCTGCAAAAGTGAAAGATCTTCGAGCGTTTCTTCAAGGTTTCTTAGCTTACGTTTATGGGTAAGGCTGTTCATAACGATCTCTTTCTGCAATTCATACAATTTGATTGTACATTATTGCTGAGGAGATGGCTGAAGCGCTTGATCTAAAGATGAAACATCAATTTGCAGTTTATTCATCGCTACGGCTACACCCTGGAGGTTATCCACTTCGGTGGCAGCCGGGCTGTAACCAAGGTCAGCCGACTTTTTGAACCAATAAAAGGCTTCAAATTCCCGGTTTTGTCGATATCCCTCAAGAACAGGTGAATACCGTCCAATCATCAAGGAGTTGGCATAGTCAAACATAGCCTGAGGATCATTATTGGCCATCGCGGCACGAATCCACTTGAGGCTCTTTTCTTTGGGGGCAGCATATGCTTGTGCATGGGCCAGTTCAGCAACGGCCTTGGGGTTTCCGCGCTCAGCTGCCGCGTGCAGATAATCTGAGGCATCGCCAGGCGCATTGGTCTTGCTCCACAGGTACAGGGCAAAGGCCGCCTCATGACTGCCTTCGGCGTGCGCCTGATGCAGCAGATCCATACCACGAGGGAGGTTGTTCAGGCGGGGAATGGCCATGTTCGCCAACATCATGCCGTATTGCGCTTTAGCCTTCGGGCTGGTCAATGCGGCCTCTTCCAGTTCAGCCAAGGCAGTGACATCGGCAGGGTCTGCGCGCAAGGCTAAAATCGCCATGACGCGCTTGGCCTCAACATGGCCAAGGTCTTTTGCCAGGCCCAGGTAGTGCATGGCAATATCGGCGTTAACCTCGACGCCATCGCCTTCCATATACTGTCGACCCATTTCGTAAAGCAGATTAGGATCCAGGTTTTCAGCTTGGGCGGTGTTCAATGGATCACCTGACAGGAGGTCTGCCGACACCGTCAAGCCAGCACCTTCAATCATCCTCGGCGAGGTAGGTTCCGATTGGGCGGTGCCGCCCGAAGTGCCATCTATCAACCAGATTTCGCCGCCAGGCGCAGAAGCCTGATCGGTCGGCAAGCGACTCGATTCAATCACGGTAACACCATCAGATCTAACCGCGTGGTGACCACCACAGCCCGCTAACAGAATCGAAACCACCATTATTGCCGCTGCACTTCGCACGATAGAACTCCTATTTCCGAGCTCCATATAATACGCAGCAATTGACAACCTGGCAATGGTTAGATGTCCAGATCACCCATCAGGTGGATACGCTTATTGCGATTGTTCAGCATCAAAAAGGACATGGGCAGCCCCATCGTCTCCAGCCGCTGCATTTGCTTGTAATGTTCAGCATCATCAAAGCGGGCCATGTGTGCATTGATCAATGCTCCCACGAAACCTTCATTGAAAGTAAACTCCTGATGACGCAGGAGGACATTAAGGGCAACCTGGCCATGGTATTTGAGGCTAACCGGGAGCAAGTCACCGAATGGCCAATCTGGCCGAACACCCAACCACAGCAAGCCCGAGGAAACCTCATCCATATCCCCTGAGCTCATCGTGTGCCGGGCAAGACGGGAAATCACCTGTGAAACACTCAGCTTCACCTCCAACGCCTCATCTAGCCATAGGTAATGGTTCATCCCATTGCCAAAATACGAGGCCGGTATTCGCTCAACCATCAAGTGCTTAATGTCGGCAAGGCCTTGCTCATGGCAATACAGGGCCAGATCACGCAAGGGACTTCCCGCCACCTGCTCGTGAAATAGTGATAGTGCGGGCAAAGAGAAGGTCGAGCAAAAACTGTCCTCGTCCCTCAGAATGTTCTGCCAATCAGGGTGAGTAAAAAAACGGGATGCCAGTGCCAGGAGAATGCCTCCTGTCATATCGTCAGACCAATCATCCCGTTGCACCAATAACACCTGCGTGGCCCATTGATGGGCCATTACAGGATCCATTCGCTGAAATAGTGAATCCACCACCTTCTTCATGATGCCTCACCTTTCCTTGGAGGTTTCGTCATACGCCTCAACGATCAGTTCTTTCAATTCCTGGTCGGTGATCAAACGGATATTCCCCAGGACGTGGGCATACTCACGCTTAAAGCGTGCCATGAATTTACCCAAATCCTCCAGCGCAAGGCCCGTAACCCCAGAAACCACATGCGCATTGAAGCGAGATTTCATGTGCCTCGTTTCCTCCAGCGCATGCCATTTGGCATCAAACTCCCGCTTGGCTTGCGGAAATGCTGAAAAAATCAGGGGCAAATAATCAGCCTTGCTGTCAGAGAACGCATATTCAGTGAGCGGCAGTGGAGGATTCTTCAGCCACTCCAGGAACTCCATGTAAACCGGGCGTTTCTTCTCACGCGTACGGGCAATATGGTTGCGGTTCTCCAGCGCATACAGGCTGCTGTTGAAATAGCCAGAACTCGCTACGAAGCGGTAGATCTCATCGCGGTTTTCAAAGCCAGCTGCCCAGCGCTCATATGAGAAACCCAGGAAGGTGAGGATTGCACGCGTGTCGCGACTGAGCAGCACCGAGTCAAACTGATGCGTCTCATCACGTAGCACCATCCACAGCCCGTTATGACCGTATTTGATCCCCATCTTATGGGCAATGCGGCCAATCAGGTTGCCCAAATCATTCCAGGCGAAATAATCCACGGCCACCTGCACTTCTTCCGGTGGTGTGCGGATCAGATCGACTTGCAGGCATCCGCCTTCAGCCAGAGGATAGCCGAAGCTGAACACAGGGCCGCCGTTGTAGGTGGGAACCTGAACGCCGAGGGCTTTCTCAATCTCCTCGATCAGCTGCTGACGAGAAAGGCCATCAAGTAGGCGTGCATCGACCACGAAGTCAAGATCGCCAAAATCGGGCTTACTCCGGTACGCAGGAACCAATCGGCAATCAAAGGCCAAGCCATAGGCCTCAGCGATAGTGCCGAGCATCCCCTGCACCTTTGCTGAAACCACCTCTGCTACTGATCGATCTACTCGTCTTGCCCCATAAGAAGCCAGTGCATTTCCGCCCATCATCGACTCTCCTAAATCCATGTCTCAATATAATGCCCGTGGACACTACTGTCAATTTATGGCTATAGATCAAGGCTGCTGGATAAGACCTCACGACGGAACTTGGCCGGAGCATGCCGCGCAATAACCTCAGGGGCATCGGTAAATAGCTGGGTCACCACATGCCATTGTGGTTCGGTTTTCGCCACCTGACACACCGCCTCTACACCTTGGTTAATCAGGTAGGCCTTCAGCGTCAGATTATCAGGCTTACGAACCAGGGCTTTGAGGCCATCGAACACATCGGCGGGTCTTGGCACTGAACTGTCTGGCCAGTAATTCATGGACACCAGGCTATTGGTCACAGCGGCATCATTACGCAGACTCCATCCCATGCGGATAGACGAATCATCTGCAAACCGGTAACCCTCTTCCCGCATCTCAAAAATGACGTGGGCGCGATCAATCTCCAGGCGTGAATTGCACACCAGATTAAATTCGCGCTGAAGGAAAGCATGCGCCTTCCCTGAGTAGTGAGACCAACCCTTGGAGGCGATATCACGAAATAGAGTTGCACCCAAAAAGCTCAGGATTTTGTCTTTAAAGTAAGGATCATTTGCCATCTCCTCAACAAAAAGACCGGAGTAAAGCGAAGATGAAATAACCCCCACCTTGGTGCATTCCAATGTGTTGTAGTTATCCACCCCGCAAAATGCTGGAACGGTTTGGAACGTCACCATCGAGCGCACCGCTTGCCGGGCACGTTTCAAATTAGCCTGATCCACTGCGCCCACGTTGAGTAAAGACAGGTCATCCACATTAACCACTGCCAGTTGATGATTATCATCAATATCAAAGCCAAATCGTTGAGAAACAGGCAATAACATGTTCAAGAGCATTTCGTCTTTATGATGATGATGCTCACCGTCTTTTGGATTGCAGGAGAGGCCCAGACTGATATTGGTCACCGACTCCATCAGGGCGGCTTTGTCTGTTGAAGTATCCTGGTAGCCACTAATCAGATCGCCCAGCGCACGTTCCTGATACAATTCTGGCCTGTACTTACGCTCAACATACCGTGCGTTTCGATCACCGGTATATTCATCCCAAGCGCGAACAACATTAAATGCTCTTGCAGAAGGCAAGGGAATATCCTGGTGTTTGTTAAACAGTGCCGGCATCCTCTGGTATAAATTTTTGGCGCCTGGGTGTTGAGTCGACATCTCCATCATGGCCAGTAATAGCTCTGGGTGCTCTACTCTGCCGTCATCGATATAGGGAAGTGTTGGATAATCAGTGACTTCTTCTGCTTCAAAATAAGTAATGGACGAGTTGTTAAAAGGAAAAACCCTGGCAAATGAATCCACTGGATGTTGCTTCAGTAGACCAATGGAGTGTGCGATATCCAGATAGCGCAACATCTCATCCGGCGTGACCTCGCGCATTTCGAAGGTGCGGTGGTATTCAACACCATCGATAAACGCGCCACGGCCATTTCTGAAAATAACAGAAATGGGTTTTTCACCATGGCAATCAAATATGGCTTGAATACATTGATCATCGCCTGCGGAGATGGAAGAAGCAATGGCGACACCATAATTCGAACCCAATGACCTAACTGCGAGCGTAAGGTCGGTGCGATCCAGATCAGGGTCATGGAGTCGTGAAAATACATAATTCAGCGCCGCATGCTCGCTCATATTGAGGTGTTGGCGAAGAACTTCTGACATCTTGGGGCTAAAAGACCCCATACTTCTATCAAAATGGGCGGTAAGGAGCTCGATATTCTGCTTATCCATTTTTGAAAATAATGAATCCAGCAAAATGGAAACCATGTCCGTATCATCTTTTTTAATGGCGGCCTGAATCAGGCCATCTAGTTCGCTATAGTAATTAATGGACATCTAAAGACCCAACTCGTTTGTTAATATTTGTTTTTTGCCACGGTTGTCTATATCAGCAATCAAATGATTCCAGCGCAGGGCACTGAAGGCTTCCGGCATGATGCCCTTTTTTGACAGCTCACGGCTGCATGCTGAAACTGAGAGTTCAGTGTTCTGATTTTCGCCGAAAAGCCTGAATCCCTTGGCTTTTCCTAATAGGGCACCTTCTATCACTTCAGCAAAAATCCTCTCGGGCTTTACTCCGGTAAAACCACTCAATGTGACGCACAGGTAATCCAGAACACTGGGTAAAAATCCACTACTGACCCCAAATCCAACTCCACCTGCATAGGCATGGCGAGAATATAGTTTCCCCTGTATCTCAACATCGCTTAACTTGAAATACGAAATCTTGTTCAGAATAAAATCTGCAAGCAGGATCTTCTGATTTTTTCGGGTGAGGCATTTTAGGAGAAACTTCGAGGCATCTGTGCATTTGGCCTTATTTTTAAAGCCCATGTAATCATGCATGGATGGCTTTTCACCATTTAACTGTTTGGCGAGATTGGCATTAACACCAAGCACCTCGAAACAAGATTCGAATATAGCCTCAAGCGTAAACAAAGCAGATTCGGAATCAGACTTCTGGTTTTCGTGCGAGAAAGTGCCCCAAATATGCACTTTAGAAAATGAAAAGCTGCTGCGCGATATCAGATTGATCAATGGTTCTTCTGATAAAAGATCGGTGTCGCGCTCTGCTCTATAAAATTGCAGGAGTTGCTTGATCGATTCTTTTGAATTGGACGTGATAAGCGAGCATTTGTCGCGCCTGGCATGAAGGGACTGTTGCCAGGAAGGCATATTGCCAAGGAACTTGTTCGAGGCGCGTCCAACGGAGGCAGGATTAAGGTTGTCCTGCATGACCACTAAACCATCTGCCGAAAGCGGTAGTTTTTTGTGGCTCATTTTCGATAGAATTTTCTTGCTATCGCTATTGGCAATGACAAGTAGTGGATTGATGTCAGTCACAACCATGTGCTTAATATCAGGATTTTGCCCTCTAATCTCCTGAGCGATTTCCAGGCAAAGATCACCTGCTTCTTCGAACTTCCCATGCAAAATAAGCTCACAGAGTCGCTCTTCCAGTAAACTGGAATCGGTTAATCTTGATTGAATGAAGAAAAGTTTTTTCTTCATGATGACCTCGTATTTTCAGGTTATCATTAAGCTAGCACTGAACTCAATAATCGTATGCCCAGAAGAATTCATGTGCCATCAATGGTGATTGATAGCAAATGTCAAATATTGGTGAAAGAAAATCGAGCAATCATGGAATGTTGGCGACACCTCATTCGGATGCCGCCACCATTAAGATGGCGCTCCAGGTAGGATTCGAACCCACGATCTCCGCGTTCGAAGCGCGGCGCCTTGTCCACTTGGCCACTGGAGCAAAATCAATCCTGTCCTCTGACAGGTCAATCTGGAGCGGGCAGCGAGAGTCGAACTCGCGACAACCTCCTTGGAAGGGAGACGCTCTACCGGCTGAGCTATGCCCGCAAAAAAACTGGAGCGGATAACGGGACTCGAACCCGTAACCTCTTCCATGGCAAGGAAGCGCTCTCCCAATTGAGCTATATCCGCAAACCTGGTGACCCCAGCGGGATTCGAACCCGCGTTAACCGGTAGAAAG